>ERZ779821.302-NODE-302-length-18933-cov-3.95471_pt1 | contig 18933 bp, 20 predicted proteins | sample MGYA00511884_ERZ779821 | MGnify/ENA primary metagenome ERZ779821 (study PRJEB29588, sample SAMEA2152664) | human gut metagenome | biome: human gut; feature: human-associated habitat; material: faeces | place: Denmark | collected 2008/2010 ... | reverse complement strand
TCGGGCGGTCACCTGCCAGCTGAGCGGCTGCACACTTCAACGAGCCGAGCCTGTCAAGCGGGAACCGCCCAAGCCCTCTGCTCTGCCGCCGAAAAACGATAATATGCGCCGCGTCTTTGCCTATCTCTTAAGCCGCAGAGGGATTGACAGAGATGTGCTGTACACCTTTGTGCATCGGGGAATGGTCTACGAATCTGCCGACTACCACAACGCCGTCTTTGTCGGCTACGATGAAAATGGCATCCCCCGCCATGCGCACAAGCGAGGCACAGGCAGCGAGAGCACCTACAAGGGCAATGCAGAGGGCAGCGATCCCCGTTACAGCTTTCACTGAGCCGGCACCGACAACACCCTCTATCTTTTTGAGGCGCCCATAGATATGCTCAGTTATATTTCTCTGAACCAAGGGAACTGGCGCAGACACAGCTATGCCGCCGCCTGCTGTGTGGGAGATCAGGTGCTGTTTCAGGTGCTGAAGGACAACCCGAACATCGACACGGTCTATCTCTGTATGGACAACGACGACGCCGGTCAGACGGCGAACAAGCGGATAGCCGACAAGCTCTTTACACGGGGCATCAAACACGAAAGCCTCGTTCCGCCGCTCAAGGATTGGAACGAGGTTCTATTATTTGAAAAACAGGGGGAGGAAGCAATATGCCAGACATTCCAGCTTTGATCACCGTCGCCATGGTGATGCTCGTCGTACTCGGCGGCATTACGCTGATTGCCCATATCTATAACCTCAACAGCATCAAGTCCAAGACAGTGGGTGACGGTCAGCACGGCACGGCTCGTTGGGCAACCAAGCGGGAGATACGCAAGACTTACCGCCATGTGCCGTTCACGCCAAAGCGCTGGCGGGAGCAGGCAAAGAAGAATCAGACGCCCACCGACGAAAACGGCAAGCCTTTGCCCCAAGGCATTGTGGTAGGCTGCACCGGAAATACCACCGCCCTTGTGGATACCGGCGACGTCCATGTGCTGATGGTGGGCGCGGCAGGCGTCGGCAAGACGGCCTTCTGGCTCTATCCCTGCCTCGAATATGCCTGCGCTTCCGGTATGTCCTTCCTCTCCACCGATACCAAGGGCGATGTTATGCGCAGCTACGGGAATATCGCAAAGCAGTACGGCTACAGGGTGTCGGTCATTGACCTCAGAAATCCAACGCGCTCCAACGGAAACAACATTTTATATCTCGTCAACAAGTACACGGACTTGTACGCCAAGCACCCGGAGCGGCTCACCTACAAGGCGAAGGCCGAAAAATACGCGAAGATCATCTCCAAAACCATTATCCTCTCCGGTATGGATGCCGTCTCCTTCGGACAAAACGCCTACTTCTATGACGCGGCGGAAGGGCTGCTTACCGCCGCCATCCTGCTGGTGGCGGAATTCTGCGAGCCGGAGGAGCGGCACATCGTGTCGGTGTTCAAGATCATACAGGAGCTGCTTGCGCCGTCAAGACGGAAAGGCAAAAACCAGTTTCAGCAGCTGATGGAGCTGCTGCCGGGCGACCACAAGGCGAAATGGTTTGCCGGCGCCGCCCTCAACACCTCCGACCAGAGCATGGCAAGCGTGATGAGCACGGCGCTCTCCCGGCTCAACTCTTTTCTTGATACCGAGCTGGAGCAGCTTCTCTGCTTTGATACCGAGATTGACGCCGAAACCTTTTGCTCTCGGAAATCCGCCGTCTTTGTGGTGATGCCGGAGGAAAACCCCAACACCTACTTCATGATCTCCCTTGTTATTCAGCAGCTGTACCAGGAAATCCTTGCCGTGGCCGATGAAAACGGCGGCAAGCTCAAGAACCGCTGTGTTTTCTTCTGTGACGAATTCGGGACGCTGCCCAAGATAGAAAGCGCTGAGATGATGTTTTCTGCCTCAAGGTCCCGGCGATTGCAGCTCGTACCCATCATCCAGTCCTTTGCGCAGCTGGAAAAGAACTACGGCAAGGAGGACGCCGACATTATCGTGGACAACACGCAGGATATCATCTTCGGCGGCTTTGCGCCCAACAGCAGCTCCTCCGAGATACTCTCCAAGGCCCTCGGCAGCCGCACGGTGCTGTCGGGCAGTGTATCGAGAAGCAGGAATGAGCCCTCGCAGTCGCTCCAAATGATAGAGCGCCCGCTGATGACGCCGGATGAATTAAAAAGCCTTCCCAAGGGCGATTTCATCGTGATGAAAACCGGCACCCACCCCATGCGGACGCACCTGAAGCTGTTCTATAAATGGGGCATTGTGTTTGACGAAAAGAATCCCTACACCCTTGTCGATCACGGCAGCAGAGAGGTGAAATACGCCGACAAGAAGGAAATACAGGACGGCATCCTCGAAAAGTATCCGCCGCAGTGGACGGAAGATCCGCCTGCGCCGAACGGCACGGGCGGCGGTCAGGCACAGCAGGACAGCTCACAGCACGAGCCGCAGAGATCACGGCAAAGTGAAAGCAAAAAGGAAAGCGGCACAGCCTTGCGCACCGCTCCGCCGAAAAGAACAGCCCCCGAACCGCGGGAGCTTGAAATTGCCGGATATCTGAACAGCCTGGAGGGACAGGACAATGAGCCGGCTTGATTTTCTCTACCGCACCCGGCTGCCGCACCGTGCTGTGGCGGTGTATATCTACCTTGCCGACCGGGCCAACGGTAACGGCGAGTGCTGGCCTGCGATACCGACCATAGCCGCAAACTTGAAATACTCCCAGTCCACCGTCCGCAGAGCTATCCGTGACCTGAAAAAAGCAGGCTTGCTTACAACAGAGCAGCGGTACCGGGAAAAGGGCGGCAAGAGCAGTCTGCTTTTCAGAATCCGGGGCGAATAAGAAAAAGCGCAGTCCTCCCGCCAAGGGAGCAGTCTGTCCAAGTTGTGGTAGGTGGAACCTTTCACGGTGACAGGTGAAGGTGAACTGCCCATTGTAAGAGAGATACCGGCAGAAAGAAAAGAAACAGGTTGTTTAATACCGAACTTTGAAAGTTAAAGCCCAAAATATAGTGTTAGGCTATTCCCTTCGCCGTCTACTATTCGAAGCAGAAATTTCTTAGAACTCCTCTGTTTCATCCGAACCGACTTCAAGCAGAGTCTCGACCATCTTGATTCCTTCGTGCCCGCCATCCATGGCAGACTGGCCCAAAGCAATCAAGTCGTCTTCGTCCTCGCGACTGATGACAGTCTCCAGCAGCATCGGTAGATTGACACCCGTTATAACAAAAGCGCTCTGCCTGCACAGCGCAACATAGGAAGCATTGAACGGTGTTGCTCCATAAAGATCACAGAAAACTAACGCTTTCTTGCCTTGATTAGTCAAATCAGTCAATGTCTGTGTCAGCGCCGCACCAACATGGTCAAGTCCCTCCCTTTGGGCAAGGCCAATGGCATAGAAATCCTCCTGCGGCCCGCATATCATCTCGACGGCACTCTTTAAACCCTCTGCCATAACCGCATGCGTACAAACTATGATAGCTGTTTTCATAAATAGCTCCTTGAAATGTGGTGTTTTTTGTGCCTTGACGTGTCTGGACAAAACTATAGCCGAGTAATGATCGAATCCAGCAGGCAGCCCGCCGCATCATTGACGCAATCAGGAGGTTTTCCAAAAATGGATGCCGAAGAGGGCCGATTCAAAAGCCAGCCTGGTCGGGATGAGAATTACTCCGGCAGCCGTGTTTAAAAACATTGAGACTCTTCATGTCTTCGGCGAGTATCTCAAAATTGAATATCTCAAGATTGGACGCAGCATGACTCTCTTTGGTCGATTTTGGAATCGGCAGAAAACCTCTTTGTACCGACCAACGAAGCGCCAGTTGTGCCGGACTGCGGTCGTAGCGTTCGGCCATTTCCCTGAACGCCGAATTAACTAGCAAGTTGCCCTCACCAAGTGGAGAAAATCCCTCCAGGAGGATGTCTCTCTGTTCACAGTAGCTGACGCACTCCTCATTGATAAAGCCGGGAAACAGCCGAATCTGATTGACAGCCGGCCTGACGGTTCCTCTTTCAAGAATGACGTCAAGATGGTGCGGCAAAAAATTACTGACACCAATGGCGCGAACACGACCCTGCTTGTAAAGCTCCTCCATGGCACGCCAACATTCAATGTCGCGTATTTTCCACGCGTCGTTCTCACGGCAGTCTATAGGATTAGGCCAATGAATAAGGTACAAATCTATGACTTCTACGCCCAGCTTTTGCGCTGATCTTTCAAAGGCCTGTATCGTTTCCTCGTAGGTCTTGATATCATTCCACAGCTTTGTTGTGATAAATATTTTCTCACGCGGTATACCGCTCTCGTAAATAGCTCGTCCAACTTCTGCCTCATTATCATAACTGGCCGCCGTATCGATATGTGTATATCCAACCTCGATAGCCATCCGCACAGCTTTATAGGCAGTATCGCCCAGCAGTTTCCATGTTCCAAAGCCGATTTTTGGTACTTCAACCCCATTGTTGAGTTTATAAACCTGTTTGTTCACACTTTACCTCCATAAAAGCAAGCGTTCGCTTCTGCCGGTTATGTTCCATAATCAGGCGGTAATCTGCCACAAGAGCAATATAGTAGTGACAATACGCCGATGCTGCTGGTACACAGCTTTTCATGCAGAAGCTACATGGTGTTTCATTTATCATAGGAATAGTGTTGACCGAATTGCCGATAACGGCGAATTAGATGTCGGCCTCACCGATTGTCGCCAAATAGATATCAACTACTCTGCCTTTGTTAGCAAGAACAAACATAACATCGATACAATGGCTGGAGCAAGCAAAGGTCGACATCTGTTATATGCCAAGTGACAGAATTCCTCGATATTATCTCCGACTGTCATGGAACGGGATGTTGTACAAGCAAACCGGGTCGCGTAATTGTATAGCCAAAGATTGACAACATTGGTCAAAGTGTAGTCGTTGCTTTCGGTTATAAGCGGGGAATGTGTCGGATATGTGCCCTTCCCTCCCATGAAGTGTTATCGAACCAATAACCTCTACCTGTCAACCCCTTCAGTAAAACACGGGCTTATAGCCCGTACAGAAAATCAACTACACGCCGACTCTTTGCAGTTGAGCAATAGCACGCCCATTATATTTGTCGACACCGCCGGTGTCATATTCTCTATAATGAACGAGCTTGCCGTCGAGGTCACAGAAAAGATATTTAATCATGAACCAGGATCAAATGAGGTCTCAGTAACAAGGATCTTCCCTTTACCGAAAATACTTGCCTCTCCCACGCAAGCAGGAATAAAAGCCGACTCGCCCTTGAATAGCGTTAGGCCCTCAACACAGACCGTTCCATCGAGAACAACGATATTTTTGAAACTTCTATCATCAACAGGAAGATTCAAGTGATTCCTAATCGTATACACTGACGCTTCAAAGTACTTGTGCTTTGCTACGCATGTGATAACATTATCTCCCTCCTTTCGAATCGAAAGCGGTTTTCCATCGGCAACACAAGCCTTGAGAGAAGTGGCTAAAATGGCTTTGTCGATGTGCAGCTGACGCTCGTTGCCGTTTTTATCCTTGCGGTGATAATCATACAAACGGTATGTCACATTGGAGTTCTGCTGTACTTCGGCAATTAGCGCTCCCTTGCAAATGGCATGGATGGTGCCAGCGTTGACCATAAAGACATCACCTGGCTTAATCTCCACACGATTGAGTGCTGCTTCAATGCTCCCCTCGCGCAGAAGACTCTCAAACTCATCACGGCCAAGGTCGCGACAGAGTCCATAGTAGAGTGTAGCGCCCGGCAGAGCGTCAACGATATACCAGACCTCTGACTTCCCGTATTGCCCTTCTATCAGGCGGCTTAGTTCGTCGCTTGGGTGGACCTGTATCGATAAATCCTGAGCCGCATCAATTAGCTTGACCATTACCGGAAAGAATTCAAACTGCCCTGCGTAACTCCCCCAGTACTTTCTGTCCTGCAGAACCTCACCGAGAGAGCAACCGGCAAAGCGACCGCTCGCAATCGTGTTGGTGCCATCCGGATGTACCGCCAGCACCCAGCTTTCGGCCACCGTTTCTCTCTCGGTCATAGCATGAAAGCTTTCTTTCAGGCGTTTACCGCCCCAAATGTATTCCTTGAACACTGGTTCCAGTTTCCAAATCTCCATTATTCAATTTTCCCATGCGTTTGAGTTCCTCAACAAGCTTCACGCCGCTGCTGGTGCCGATGCGTGTGGCGCCCGCCTCGATCATGGCAAGGCAGTCCGACAGCGTGCGGATGCCGCCGGCGGCCTTAACCTGCACATCCGGCCCGCAGCTCTGCTTCATGAGCCGGACATCCTCGACCGTGGCGCCGCCGGTGCCGAAGCCGGTCGAGGTCTTGATGAAATCAGGCTTGACGCGGGCGGCGATGCGGGCCAGCTCGGCGATCTCATCCCTTTCCAGATAGCAATTCTCAAAAATAGCCTTGACGATAACGCCCCTGCGGCGGCACAGCTCGGTCATGCGGCGCATTTCGTCCTCAATATAATCCCAGCAGTGCATCCTGGCCATGCCGACATTGATAACATAATCGATCTCGTCAGCCCCCTCGCTGATGGCCGTTTCAGCCTCAAAGAGCTTGACGGCGACCGTTGTCTGGCCCAGCGGGAAGCTGATGGCGGCGCCGACGTGAACCGGCGTATCCTTCAGCTGCTCCTTGCAGAAGCGGACGGGTGACGAATTGATGGCCACCATCTTGAAGCCGTATGTCCGCGCCTCGTCACAGAGGGCAGTCAGCTCCTTTTCGGTCGCATAGGCCTTGAGAAGGGTATGGTCAAAATAGGAAGCGAGTTGACGACGATTCATGGAAATCTCCTTTTAAATCGGTATTTTTCGCACCACTGAAGCGTATGCAACTACCCCGGCGGCGCTATCGCTGCCTACTACCCATGGCAGCAAAGGATTGTCATTTCACCATCAAGTTCGACCTCGCGGCCGGCTCGTGAAATAAAAAAGGACTCTCCCTCATGGACAGGCATACCGTTAACAGTTCCCTCCCCCTTACAGACATAACAGCCGGCAAACGGCTTTTTGACGGCAGCTTTCCCTTTGCCCTTGACCTCCCACAACCAGGCCGCATAGTCCTCATTATCGGCAAGAAACGTCTCTTTCACGTCGTCGTACTGAGTAACAATGCGGGTATATTCAATGGGCTTAAAAGGAACCAGAATGTTCTCTTTGGCTTTTTCGATATCCAGATGACGGGGCCTGCCGTCCCTGTCAAGGCGACCATAATCATAAAAGCGGTAAGTCACCGAACAGGGATTACAAATCTCGCAGAAAAGGCTGCCGCTCTGTATGGCGTGTAGCGTGCCAGCTTTGATGGCATAAAAGTCGCCGTCCTTGACCGGATACCGGCGAATTAGGCCCTCCCAGTCGCTGCGGGCAATATAATCGTCCAACTCCTCCATGGTACGCGCATTATGCCCCATCACGACGTTGCCATTTTCAGGGGCTTCAATAAAATACCAGCACTCGCTCTTTCCATGGATGCCAAGGTGTTCCATCGCCCAGTCCTCGCGCGGATGGACTTGCACGCTCAAATCAGCACAAGCATAGCCAACGCCCATAGCAACAGGTATGATTTCCCACCGCCGCTCCTTATCGGTTCCAAAATGCTCAGGATATTCATCATACAGCCACTTGAGTGTCTTGCCTTTATATGCTCCGGTGGTCATGATGAAATCCTCACCAAAGCCACCTCCACCGGTCGTTTTATCGACGTCGATGCCCGGCGCTGGCTGATAACCATACCGACGCGCTAATGTTCCATCACCCCAGATAGCTTCAAAATGCATCGGCGGAGGGGTAAGCAGAATAACTTGATCCATAATAGTATCTCCTGAAAATGATCTATGAATTCACAGCGGCTGACTCGTCACCGAGCAGCGCGTCTATGCACTCACCAACGTTGTTCACCACTTGGTCGCAAGCGCTTCTTATCTCCAAACTGCCAGAAGCGATGGCAAAGCTGTTGCATGCCTTTAGCATATCAAGATCGTTCAGCGAATCACCGATGGCATATATGTCATCGAACGGGTGTTGCTGTATAAGACAGCGCACCCCATAGCTCTTGTTGACCCCTTTGGGGGCGATGTCGATGCTCATGTCGCTACTGACCAGCACCTCTACATAATCGCCAAAACGGTTTTTAAGTTGTCGGGCGGCATAAGTCGTGTCAGACAGTTGTTTGAAAATAGAATAAAAACCGCAGACCAATCCTCCAGATAGGATTTCTCGCTCGGAGAGAAGCGGCCGCGGCGAAGCGGCATAGACAGCGACGCCTGGCTCTCCCCGACAGGTCATTTGCGAAATATCGGTCCCATTAGAAAGGCCATAATATGCAACCGGGAGTGTTTTGAAATAATCTGCCATGGCAACCGCTATATCTGGATCGATGGTCCGGCAGACAAAGCGATCACCCTCGACTAGCACCGCACCGTTGTTACAGACAAGATAATCGTAAGGTATCTGCCAGCGACAAAGCTCGTCGATGATAACGCCCCACGTTCGACCGGTCAAAACAGCAAAGCGATGTCCGGCTGTACGAAAACGCCGGATGGCGTCAAGGTCAACTGTGTGAACACCATCATGAAAGCACAGCGTTCCATCATAATCTGAGCAAAGCAACTTCATGGCTGTCACCGCTATTTAAAGCAGGAGCGAAGCGCATGATAAATATGTTCCATGTTTTCCAGAACATAGAACCGGTCCTTACCGGATCTTGTTCCTTTAACAACGATGTCATTGTTTTCGCGTTCGCCGCAGAAAAAATAATATGTGCGATCAAACAGACCAACCAATGTCTCCACTTGTTCTGTTTCGTTTAAAGTCGCAATTTCAAAGCATCCGGTAGCTATAATCTGCTCCCGTATGCAACTGCTCTTTACGTTGGTGGCCATATAGTTTGTCTTGCCCTCAGCCAAAGCCTCAAGGATAACAATGTTCTTTCTGGATAGCCCGTCTTTAAGGGACACCTTGACGGCGTTATAGCCCTGATAGCTGTCGGCCGTATGATCAAGCAAAATGACCGCAACTCGATTGGTTTCGATGTCGCAACGCTGAAGAAATTTGAGCGTCAGGGCTAAGGCCGCCGAATTCTTGTTAAGATTGTTCTTATTCGGGATGCCGCGTGTGCCGAGAGAAACCAGTAAACCAGTTAGACAGCACAACACTATGCCGGGAGTCTTATACCAGCCATCGGTCAAGGAAAGGCTATAAGCAGCAGCGGCCGATCCAACAACAAGTAGAAAGGTACACAGCAACTGAACGACAAGACTTATGCGTTCGTTTCGAGTGTTCTTCCGGGAGTCGAGGGGATAATAGCGATAATGCGGCAAAAATATCTTTTTAGGCGTATCATAGCCAGTCAGAATGACAGTTTCGGCAGTAGTCGGGTCGCCAATGACAAGGTTGACCATCCGGGTACCATACGGTCGCCACAGTTTGCATCGCAGACCAATCTTCTCAAAACCATCCTTCAAATAGGCCAGTAGGCGCACCTTAGTGCCGCTGTTGCGACGTACCGGTACCTCGTAACAGAGATAATTAAGGATATCCTTCATTTTTATATCTTCTTCCCAAACAGGAGGGAATACGCAAGATATTCCCTCCTGTTAAAGTCATCGCCCCTTACAGGATACCAAGTAGCACACCAACGATGGATACACCGAGAAGCAGGAGAATCATATGGATGGCATTCCACTTCTTTTTGGTCATCAGCCAATAACCGAGAAACACCAAGCCAATCGGCAGTAGCTTCGGGAAAATGCCATCAAGGATATTCTGAACAGAAACAGTGGTCATGTCATTCTGGTAAGTTAAGGCCAGATTCATGCTGACATAACTTGCCGTAATAGCGCCCGTAACCGTCAAGCCAAGCACCGACATGGCATCTTGAATAGCTGCCATCTTGGGTCCGAGGATGTAGTCGATCGCGTCCTCACCAAGGCGATAGCCGAGATTAAAGCAGGTGTAACTAACAAAGCAGGAAAAAGCCAGCGTCCAAACAACCGAAAAGATTGGACCTATAATTGACCCGCCCGCCGAAAGACCGATTGCAATTGAAGTAACGATAGGCGGAACAGTCGCCTGCATGATGGAGTCGCCAATGCCGGCAAACGGCCCCATCAGGCCAACTTTGACGTTCTGGATAAAATCGTCCGATATTTCTTTGCCGTTGGCGATGTTCTCCTCAAAGGAAACAACCATACCAGTGATTATCGCGCCAGTTTGAGGCTCGGTGTTGTAAAACACACGGTGACGATTGAGAACGCGTTTCATGCCATCTTTATCGTCTTTATAGTATTTTTCTATAATAGGAAGCTGTGCAAGTGTCATGCCAGGGGCCTGCAGCCGTTCAAAGCCAAACACACACAGGCAGTACTTCCACCACAGGAACCAAGATCTTCTGAGTTCCTTTTTAGTCAGAGCTACATATTCGGCCATCTTAGAATTCCTCCTCATCGTTAGAATTGCGGGTGGCAGCTTCGACAGCCTCGACAGCCTCGACAGCCTTGCTGGTAAACATATAGTACATCACGGCAAGGATGATGCCGAGCACAGCGACAGCGACCATATTGAAGCCCATTTTGGTAATGGCGAGAACACCGGCAAAAAAGAATACAACCATCTTTTTGTCCTTAATCGTGTAGGACAGCAAAATCGACATACCGACGGCCGGCAGCATACCGCCAAGGGTTCTGACGATCTGCAAAACGATTTCTGGCAGCTTTGCCAACAAATCAGCCGCAAAAGCGTCACCCAGCAACACGATAGCAAAGGTCAAGCCAGCACGGAAAACAAAGTCTATTGCCGGAGGAAGAACCGTGTAAGCGAACTTCATTTTCTTGATGTTGCCCTCTTCTATGGCTTTATCGCCTAGCGCATAAAAAACCGAGCAAAAAGCCTCCCAAAGGGTAAAGAGTGCCGCACCGATAACACCGACCGTCGCCGCAAGAGACATCGCCACATTAGCGTCAGCGTTTGCCAGCAAAGCCAGAGCGATGGACGGATATGCCACGAAGCTCATGTCAGCTGTGGCAACACCACCGATAACGACATTGGCCAAGTACATGGTCTGAATCGTTGCGCCCATCATGATGCCCTCAGTCGGCTTACCCAAAATGATACCGACGATCGTTCCACCGACCAACGGTTTCTGGAGAGCACCGGCAAGGACAACACCGAGCGGCTGGCAGTTTTCGCTGGCACCCAGCCAACAGAAAATGCCAATGAGTAGTGCTTTGAGTATCATTGTTTTTTTCTCCTATAACTGTTTTTTAATTTCCTTCCAGGTTGTTCCCTTTTCGGCAGGGATCAACTTGAAATTCAGTTTGATACCTTGGGAATCCAGATATTCACAGTCCTTAACATCTTCTTCTGACAGATAGATGTTGTTGTAGACTCCCTTGGTGTTGGGCAACTGGCTGGCAGTCCCGAAAATAATCTCGTGGCCAAAATCAATGCCCCGTCTGTGTACCTCTGCAAGCTGATGAAGTTTCTTTGAGATCAAAAAATACTTCTTGTCAGAAGCGATAACCTTGGGAAGCTTCTCAACAGCTTCTTCAACGTCAAACACATAGACCTTCTTCATCATGGCGGCGCCAGCTTTCTTGAGAATATTGACCATCATGGGATCCTTGGCCGTCGCATCATCCGCCAGTACAATCAATGCGTCGCCTTGATAGAATTTAGTCCACATAATGACGATTTGTCCATGAATCATCCTATCGTCAATACGCACCAAAGATATGCTCATCTCCCTTTCTCCTCCTTTCTTTCAGGATAGGCCTTCAGAAACCAGCTCAAGCCCGAAAGCGGGGCCTTGAGTCCATTAAAAATAGCGGCTACCGAGATCCTGATAGCATTCCAGAATAGCTAACTCCTTTCCCTCGCTTTTACCATAGGGCCGGACATAGAACTGTCCCACATGAGCTGGGATAAAACAGGCTTCTGCATAATGGATGACACAGGGGGTGAAAGAGCCGTCCGGACTCTCAATAATGGCCTCCTCGCCTTCAACCAAACACATAACCTTGACCGTGTCGATGGTTTCAAAATGGACAGGCTTGGTAAACCAGTAACGCTCAACATGAAGCGGCTCATATTCCATGGTGCCGGAATGCTCTTTACGCCAACCATCGCCGCGGGCCGTCTCACCTTTCTTAGAAACCAATCGATCCTTGGTGAAATCCGTATCATAGCGCACCTGAATATTTTGGGAGCCATGTCCAATATCAATGGGCCTCGGTTTGCCGTCAAGATCGACACGTCCCCAGTCCCAAAGCTTAAAGGTGGTAAGCCAGACCGTATTAATCTCAAGCACAACAGTACCCTCGCCGGAGGCATGGATGGTGCCGCTTGGGATAAAGATGTGGTCGTGGCGCTTCATCGGCAGATTGTTAATCCACTTGGTGTCATCAAACTCGCCGGTGCGCTGACCTTCTTCAAATGCCTTTACCAACTCATCGAGCTTCGTGCCGTTTTTGACGCCAAGGTATACCGACGAATGGTCAGTAGTATCAAGCATATAGTAGCTCTCATAATGACCGAACTGTGCGTTGAAAACTTCCTGATTGTAGGCGACTGTAGGATGGCATTGCAAACTGAGATTCTGCCCACCCCACGTATCGAGCAGGTCAAGCGTAACAGGACAGCGATAGCCGAAAATCGAAAACACTTGGCCACCGAGAAATTCGAGTGGACGAGTCAGCTCGATATCCTTGCCAGGCAGTCGGACAATGTTTCCTCCCACCTTGGCCTGAACGGCCTGGAAGTCGATGATTCCCGTCATGCCCCACGCGGTGTTGAGCAGTTTTTTGTCAGCGCCCAGAACATCCTTACACCAGTGACCGCCCCATACGCCAGGGGTAAAGAAAGGTACGCACTTAAACGGCTGACTGACAAAGGTGTCCATCATATGATTAAAGGTATGCTTGCACACCATAACCGGCCTGTCAGACTCATTACAATCGAGAAAAAAGTCAAGTCGGGCCAATTGGGGCCGCTTATGCCATTCCTGAACGCGTCCTTCAAGAAAGCTGTAGCGCTTCTCCTTGCGCAGGAACTCCTCCTTATGATTACCAGCTCCCCAGTTATCCATGCCGGCGCGATAACGGCGTTTGACCTCCTCTATTTCGAGGTCGCAATAGACCAGCACATCGCCCGGACAAACGGCAGCGGCAGCGACGCCATAAACCACAATTAACCCATCGGCTCCACCTATCATTTTGTTGACGGCGGCAACCTTATCCTGATCAAAGAACTCATCGATATGACAGGTCGAAACAACACCATTAACCCGGTCATCGGTGATAAATCGGTGAAATTTTTTGCTGATGACGGATTCTGGCAATTTGACATCGTTGGTATCGACCAGCAAATCAGCACCCAACTTGAATATTAGTTCATCGTATAACTTCTTTTCATCTACTCCGTGGTAGTAGTCAAAGGTCACAACCGTCTTGCCACTGCGCTTGCCAAGAAAGCGCTGTAATTCGGCAACAATCGCTTGATAACCCGCATAGGACACACCATCGACCTCGACATATGGATTCATATCAAAGTTCGGCGTCCGATCCTTTATCTCATACATAACAATGATTTCACCTCAAAACTCTGTTTTTTGTCTCATACGGAACATACATCAAGCCAACAAACTTGATTGCTGGTGAGCCGGCTCAACCCTTATATTGTTGGCTGCCCAGATCCTGGTAGCACTCAACCAGAGCAATCTCCTGCCCCTCACTTTTGCCATACGGCTTAACATAAAACTGACCTACGTTAGACGGAATATAAGTACACTCAGCATAATGGATAACAAACGGTTCAAAGCTCCTGTTGGGGCTTTCGATGATGGCTTCCTCTCCTTCTACAAGACAGAGGAGTTTGACCGTTTCATTGCTCTCAAAGTGCAACGCTTTGCTAAACCAATAGCGTTCCACATGAAGCGGCTCATATTCCATAGTACCAGAGTGCTCTTTACGCCAACCATCGCCACGAGCGATTTCCCGCTTTTTAGAAATGAGCTTGTCGCGGGTAAAGTCAGTATCATAGCGCACCTGAATATTTTTAGCGCCATGCCCAATATCTATTGGGCGTGGTTTCCCATCGAGGTCGACACGATCCCAGTCCCACAGTTTAAATGTGGTATAACCCACCGAATTTAACTCAAGAACGACGGTATTTTTGCCGGAAGCATGGATGGTTCCGCTTGGTATGAAGATATGGTCATGCTTTTTCATCGGCCAGTTGTTGATCCATTTGGTATCGTCAAATTTACCCGTGCGCTGCCCTTCTTCAAAAGCTTCAACCAACTCATCCAACTTCGTGCCGTTCTTGACGCCAAGATAAACCGAAGATGTTTCGCTGGTGTCCATCATATAATAGCTTTCATAGTGGCCAGTCGGAGCATTGAACACCTCCTGACAGTAGCTGACCGTCGGATGGCACTGAAGGCTGAGATTTTGGCCTTCCATCGTATCGAGAAAGTCCATCGTAACGGGGCAGCGATAACCATAAAGGAAGAATACCTGTCCGCCAAGCAGCTCGAGTGGACGAGCATATTCCAAGTCTTTTCCACGAACGCGGAAGATATTTCCTCCGACATTGACCTGAATATCCTGCCAGTCGATCATACCTGTAATGCCCCAAGCGGTATTGACAAGATCTCTGCCGGCTCCCAACACCTGCTGACACCAATGACCTCCCCAAACACCGGGATTGAAAAACGGAACGGTCTGAAACGGTCGACTGACCAGATCCTCTGTAATACGGTCAAAGGTACGCTTGCAAATCATGACCGGACGATCAACATTGAAATCGTCAATTATGTAATCCATCCTTTCAAGCAGTGGACGGCGATGCCACTCCTGCACGCGACCCTCAAGAAAAGTGTAACGTTTATCTTTACGGAGGTTCTCCTCTTTATAGTTTCCGGCGCCCCAGTTATCGAGACCATGGGCATAGCGATATTTGATCTCCTGCACGCCAACATGAGCCAGCACGAGGATATCGCCATTGCAGATGACGGTTGCCGCAACGCCATAAACAACAACAAGGCCCTCTGCCCTTTCGATGCGCGAACGAAGTTCCGCAATCTTTTCCTCATCAAAGAATTCTTCTATCTTGCAGGTACACATCACACCATTGACACGGTCATCAGTAATGAATTCGTGAAATTTAGACTCAATCACAGACTCAGGCAACTTTGCCTCGTCAGTATCGACCCATAGGTCGGCATCCAGCTTGGAAATAAGCTCATCATACAGTTTTTTTTCATCGACACCGTGATAGTAATCAAAAACAACAACCGTCTTGCGACCAGTTGCGATGCTCTTTTTCAACTGTTCAACAATGGACTCGTAACCGGCATAGCTGACGGTGTTCTTAACCGATACGTACGGGCTAAGCTCAAAGTTAGGGGTGCGTGTTTTGTTTTCCCACATAATTTGCTATCTGACCTCCATCCGTGGTAATGACATTATGATATCACATCTTATAGTCGTTGTCAACAACAAATTTCAGCCTGTCCTTCATTATTTTGTCATCGTTACTATCATGACTCATTATTTATGCTTGCAATGTCAAGAATCATATGTTATTATTAATTTGTCTCGGTTTGTCTTCATATTTTGAGAACTTTTTAAGCTATTCGGAAATATACAAAAATGAGAGTACTATTGAAAGAAAGCGCAGCTCCCCTTTACTATCAGGTCAAGCAGTTTATTATTGACCAGATAAAAACTGGCAACTATCCCATTAATCAGGCTATCCCCACTGAATCAGAATTACAGCAAATGCTCTTGGTCTCCCGCACCACTGTGCGACAGGCCATCAACGAGTTGGTCACAGAGGGGTATCTTTTCCGTAAGCGCGGCGTCGGCACCTTTGTGTCTGACTTATTTAATAAGCCTAAGGAACCTTTGGCCAACATCACGCTCAATACATCTCAACTCATTTCCTCCACTGGGCGCAGCCCACGCAAAAAGATTATCAAAATCGGGCGCGCTGCCGCCAATACTGACATCGCAGCAAAATTGCAGATATCTCCATCAACTCCGATTTGGATTTTCCACCGCGTTGAGTATGGTAACGATATACCATTGTCTCTCACCCGCAGTCACACACCTGTCGCCGTCATGCCAAACTTCCGACGTGAGGCAAACCGTGTTGAAGAAGGCTTTCATACTTATCTTGAAAGCTTGGGTTATCCCATTCGCCGCGCCGAGTCGGTCATCTCTGCCTCGCTGTTGACCAACCCCTATGATATTGAGGTTCTCAAAATGAAGGCTGGTGACCCGATTTTTACCATCAGCTCCGTTAACAGCGTGAAGGATGGAACACCAGTCGAATATTCCGTTTCAGAGATCAACGGCAACATGCTATCCATCCCTGTTGTATCAATTCTGGAATAGCCCCTTTTTCCGTTGCATCAGCAAAACAGATATATCAAGTAAAAAACACCGCTGCAACTTCAAAGCGCCCCAAAAAGTTAGACAATAATTCTAAGCAAAAATTGTTCAAGCCACTGGAAGGGCTTGCTGTCTGTGAAAAGCGGGCGGTAAGCCCTTCCGTTTTGCCTTGATTCGCCTATTGTTTTGGAAAGCCTGTATTGGATAAGCTGCGGTGTACTTTTCTGTCCAAAACACCTGTGGATGAAGTGATCCACGGCAAAATCATGGAGATGTTCAATCTCTACCTGATTATCGGAGGTATGCCCGCTGCGGTGGAGAAATACCGCACCACCGGCAATATAGACGATGTTATGGACGAGCAAAGAGCCATCATAGAATAGTACAAGCTGGATTTCACACAGCATGAAGAGGAAAACCGCAGGCTGATCATCACACACATCTACGAGCTTGTCCTGGCAAAGCTGAACGAGAAAAACAAGCGGTTCATGATAGCGGACATCAAAAAGGGTCTGCGATATGACCGAGTGGAGGACAGCTTCACCTGGCTTTGGAAGGCCGGCGTTGCCTTGGGCGTGTTCAACACGACGGAACCCACAGTGCCGCTTCTGCTGAATGAAAAGAGTACGCTGTTAGCCAAATTCTTTACGCCTTTGATTACGGCAGCCGTCGTGGCTTCACCAAAAGCACCCTCGCTGCAATAAACAATCTTGACCGGGTAGCCGTCTTTCACAGCCTGAAGAGCGACTTCCTCATATGTCAGGCCGACGGTGTACTCGCCGTCACAGACGCCTTTCCAAACCGCGCTGGAGCTGTTGAGCAGCTTACCGTCAAGCGCTTCGCAGAACTTGGTAACATAATCCCACGCCGCATCGGACTCCGGGTCATTCTTTGTGCCCATGTCAAAGAACATGTTGGAAAGCTGACCAAAGCCAGAAGAAGCGGAGGGATCGACCATGGCAATCTTGCCTTTCAAGCCATCCTGAAGTAAACTCTGGTAACCGGTAATTTCCATATCACCGACCAAATTGGTGTTGACAAGCAGGCATCGCATGGCCACGCCGTAAACACTGTAAACACCGCCATCGACCTGATACTGCTGATAGATAGCATCATTGTTTTCAGAAACATAGGGCTCAAACAGCCCTACGTCATAGGCCTGAATCGAGGACAACGCCGCACCCCAAATCAGATCGCCTAAGGGGTTGTCCCGCTCAGACTCAATCCTCTTGAGAAGCTCGCCCACACCGCCAGTCACAAGCTCGACCTTAATGCCGGTCTTGGCCTCGAATTCGCCAACGATGGTTTCCACCGTCGTGTTGGAGACCGTGGTATAGATGGTCAGGCTGTCTGTCTTCTCCTGCTCAGGGCCCGAAGTGCCGCAGCCTGCCAACGTTGCCAGCAAACACACAGCCAAAAAAATCGCAAAAATCTTTTTCATGATAAGTTCCCCCTATTTCATTTCGCCGGGCGATATCTTCGCCTCTTGTCAAAAACAATCATAGCAGTTTTGAAAAGCCTTTCCTATCCCGAATTTCACATTTCCACCCCGTAAACCGACTATTTTTGTTCATGATTGTTGTTATGCATAAGAAGCGGCAATTATATTTGTGTATTGTGTTGTCTTTTGGCTGTTTATGAATCTCCTGGCAGAGCATCATGACTACGGCAGGGCGAAAGTGTCAGTAAAGGTACACCATGTACTTGCTTTATTTTCAGCAAAAACTGGCACAGAGCTGAATAATCAGTCTTTTGACCAAGCTGTCAAATAACTCGTGACAAAATGGATATCTTTTTTCTTGTGCTGCAAGCAGCCCTCTCCTTGCCTACTGTGTCGCCTGTCCGGTTAAAGCTTCTGTAAAGCCAGCCGTTCCGTCCCGCCCCTGCCGTTGGAAAACACCTGCAAACAAAAATAGCAGAAAAAGCACATGCTCTCCTTTCCTGCTTGCATACCGGCCCAGCCGAGGGCCGCGCTTCTTTATCCTATCCTCTTCCCCGCTTCTGCCACGGCGGCAAAGCCGGTTGTCATCAGCTCACTGCGGCCTTGCAGGGCATGGCAGGCATCCTTGTCGACCGATGCGGCGGCACTGCCAGTACCCTCCTTTTGCGGCGCCGCGGGCACTGCCGCCGCAGAAGCCGGAAAGCAGGCAGCCCTGCCGCCGCGCGAGCAGAATTTTTGGGAAAGTCATAACCATATAATTCTTCCGCTCTCCCCTGCATAGCTGCGGGTCATTTTTTGCTAAAGCTGACCGACAACAAGGCCCCGTCTGCACAGCTTCGTGCGGGCGGGGCCTCTTTTCAGCCTGCGGCTGTCTTAGCTTCTGATGACCAGCTCATCGCCGTCAAGATCGACTGTGAGCGTGGCGCCGGCTTCAACATTGCCCTCAATGATGCGGCGGCTGAGCAGCGTCTCGACATGACGCTGGATAAACCGCTTGAGCGGACGTGCGCCGTACTGCGGGTCATAGCCGTTTTTGACGATATAGGCCATGGCGCGGTCGGGCAGCACGCACCGGGGCTGACGGGCGGGCCGCCG
>ERZ779821.297-NODE-297-length-19072-cov-5.89057_pt1 | contig 19072 bp, 18 predicted proteins | sample MGYA00511884_ERZ779821 | MGnify/ENA primary metagenome ERZ779821 (study PRJEB29588, sample SAMEA2152664) | human gut metagenome | biome: human gut; feature: human-associated habitat; material: faeces | place: Denmark | collected 2008/2010 ... | reverse complement strand
ATGATGAAGAACACTTCAAACAGATTCCCGCAGAGTACTTTGACCTCATTATTGTGGACGAGTGTCATCGTGGAAGTGCCAAGGAGGATAGTAACTGGCGAAAAGTGCTGGAGTACTTTTCTTCTGCTACACAGATTGGCATGACTGCGACACCAAAGGAGAGCGAAAAGGTATCGAATATCGATTATTTTGGAAATCCTGTCTATACTTATAGCTTGAAACAGGGTATCGAGGATGGATTTCTTGCTCCTTTCAAGGTTATCAATATCACGACCAACATCGGTGACGGCTGGAGGCCGCACAAAGGGCAAACCGATATATACGGCAATGTGATTGAAGACCGAATTTATAACAATAGGGATTATGATTACAATATCATTCTCCAAGACCGTATTGACGAGGTTGCAAGGGAGGTTACCGAGTATCTGAAAAGCACCGACAGGATGCAGAAAACTATTGTGTTCTGCGCTTCCGAAGATCATGCCGAGCGAATGAGAATTGCCCTCATCAACCATAACGCTGATATGGTCAAGGAAAATCCGGACTACTGTGTCAGAATCACCGGTTCTGATGTTTACGGAAAATCCAAACTTGACTATTTCATCTCCGTGTCCAGCCCTTATCCGGTTATCGCTACGACATCCGAACTGCTTTCCACCGGAGCAGACTGCAAGATGACAAAGCTGATCGTTCTGGACAAGACGGTTGAGAGCATGACTACCTTTAAGCAGATTATCGGGCGAGGGACCCGTATCAGGGAAAAGGAAGGTAAGACACACTTTGTCGTTATGGACTTTAGAAATGTGACAAGGCTCTTTAGCGACCCTGATTGGGATGGTCCCGTAGAACAGGTTGAGGGGTTCCAACACGGCAGCGGAGGAAACAAACCCAAAGGCGGTGAACCCGGCGGCATTGGAGAGGAACCGCCCGTTGACCCCGTTGAAACGCCTATCGTTGATAAAGACGGGTGCAGTGTGAAGATTATCAATAAGACTGTTTCTGTGTATGATGCCAACGGCAAGCTGCTTCGTCAGGAAGATATTATCGACTACACGAGAACCAATATCAAAGGCGAATATGCGTCCCTTTCTGACTTTATACACAAGTGGAAAGCATCGGATAAGAAGAAAACGATTGAACAATCCTTTATTGCGATGGGGATTGATTTGAAGGCTCTGAAAGCGGAACAGGGAATGTCCGATGTGGATGACTTCGACTTCATCTGCTATGTGGCATACGGCAAGAAACCGCTGACGAGAAAAGAGCGGGCAAACAACGTGAAAAAGAAAGACTTTTTCAGCAAGTATTCTGCTGAAGCGCAGGCAGTCCTCTCCATTCTCTTGGACAAGTATATGAACCGAGGTATTACCGAGGTCGAGGACATCAAGGTACTTTCTCTTGCGGATTTTGCTGAATTTGGAAAGCCTGCAAAGATCGTAAAACTGTTCGGCGGCAAGGCGCTATATGAGGCTGCTATTAAGGAACTTGAAGCGCACATTTATGAATTAGAGGTAAGTTGACTATGGCGATGCAGTCAGGTTTTATAAAAAGAATCCGTGATATTATGCGTATGGACGCAGGTATCAACGGCGATGCTCAACGAATTGAGCAGATGGTATGGATGCTTTTTTTGAAAGTATACGATGCCAAGGAAGATGACTGGGAACTGAATGAGGATGACTACGAATCCATCATTCCCGAAGACCTCAGATGGAGAAATTGGGCGAAGGCAGACAGCAACGGTCACGCTATGACCGGAGACAAGCTGTTGAACTTCGTCAACAACACTCTGTTCCCGGTACTGAAAGGCAATGATGTAAAAGAGGGCGACACGATTATCTATGAGGGTATCAAGGTTACACCTGACACTCCGATTAAGAAAGCAATCGTGAAATCGACCTTTGAAGACGCCAACAACTATATGAAAGACGGTGTTTATCTCCGTCAGGTCATTGATGTGATTGATGAAATCGAATTTGACGATGTCAAGGAAAGCCATGCTTTCGGCTTTGTTTATGAAGAAATCCTGAGAGAGTTGCAGTCTGCCGGTTCCTCCGGTGAGTTTTACACGCCGAGAGCTGTCACAGAGTTCATGGCACTGATGATCAAGCCGAAGCTTGGTGAAAAGATGGCTGACTTTGCTTGTGGTACGGGTGGCTTTATTACTTCCTGGCTTGGACAGTTATCCAAGCAGGTAACCGACACTTCTGCTCAAAAGCAGCTTGATGACAGCATTTACGGAATCGAGAAAAAGCCGTTCCCGTATCTGCTCTGTGTGACCAATATGCTGCTGCATGACATTGAGGTTCCGAACATCTATCACATGAACTCGCTGAAGCATAATCTTTTGGACTATACGGATGATGATAAGTTCGATGTGATTCTGATGAACCCTCCTTATGGCGGACATGAGGACAAGTCCATTCAGGGCTTCTTCCCCGACGATCTGGCAAGCTCGGAAACCGCTGATCTGTTCATGTCGGTCATCCTGTACCGATTGAAGAAAAACGGCAGAGCTGCCGTCGTCGTGCCGGATGGCTTCCTGTTCGGTCTGGACAATGCGAAGGTAAACATCAAGAAAAAGCTCATTGGCGAGTTTAATCTGCACACGGTTGTAAGGTTGCCCAGCTCTGTGTTCAGCCCGTATACCCCGATTACCACAAACCTGCTGTTCTTTGATAACACAAAGCCGACAACGGAAACATGGTTTTATCGGGTGGATATTCCGTCTGACAGAAAGCACTTCTCCAAGACGAAGCCCATGGAGCTGAAGCACTTTGATGACTGCATTGCCTGGTGGAATGACCGAAAGGAAATTACGGACGGCGAAAACTTCAAGGCGCAGAAGTTTACCGCAGAGTATCTGCTGAACGAACAGGGTTGCAATATTGACCTTTGCGGTTATCCCCACGAGGAAGAAGAAGTTCTCGATCCGCTTGATACGATCAGAGAGTATCAGGAAAGAAGAACCACCCTCAACGCTGAAATCGACAAAGTTCTTGCAGAGTTGGAAGCATTGCTGCCGGGAGGTGTGAAAGAATGACCCCCGAACAGTTAAAGGCAAGTATTCTTCAATATGCCATACAAGGCAAGCTGGTGGAGCAGCGAGCCGAGGAAGGCACCGGCGAGGAACTCTTTCAGGAAATCGAACGAAAGAGAGAAGTGCTGATAAAAGAAAAAATAATTAAAAAAGACAAAAGAACCAACTCAATAATCAATTTTCAAGAAGTACCTTTTGATATTCCCGAGAATTGGATGTGGGTTACTCTTGGAAGCATATTGAATAAACTTACTGATGGTACTCACAAGACCCCTAAATATACCTCTACAGGAGTTAAATTTGTATCTGTTAAAGATATGAGCAACGGTTTCCTATCGTTAGAAAACACTAAATATATTTCAGAAGAAGAACATAAAGAATTGTATGCACGATGCAATCCAGAAAAGGGGGACTTAATACTTTCAAAGGTAGGTACAACAGGCGTTCCCGCAATCGTAGATACTACCGAACCATTTAGCCTGTTTGTAAGTGTGGCATTGCTCAAATTCGATTGCAAATGTATAGATGTAGAATTTTTGTATTATATGCTTATGAGCCCCCTGGTACAAGCACAAGCCACCGAGAATACAAGAGGAGTGGGAAATAAAAATTGGGTATTAGATGCTATAGCAAGCACTATGGTTGTTCTTCCCCCTCTCGTCGAACAAAAGCGCATCGTTGCCAAGATTGAAGAACTCCTCCCTCTGGTTGACCGCTATGCTGCTTCCTATGAAAAGCTGGAGCAGTTCAACGCCAAATTCCCGGAGGATATGAAGAAATCCATTCTTCAATATGCGATTCAGGGCAAGCTCGTTGAGCAGAGAGCGGAAGAAGGAACGGGCGAAGAACTGTATCGGCAGATTCAGGCAGAAAAGAAGCGGCTAATTAAGGAAGGCAAAATCAAGAAGGAAAAGCCCCTGCCCGAAATTGCAGAGGATGAGATTCCGTTTGACATTCCGGAGAGCTGGAGGTGGGTGAGATTCTCAGAAATAATGAGCACAATGTCAACTGGTCCTTTCGGCAGTATGCTTCATAAGACGGATTATATTGAGAAAGGTATTCCACTCGTAAACCCTGCCAACATGGTTAATGGAAAAATTGTGCCATCCGACAAAATGATGATTTCGGAAGCAACTCGCAGACGACTTTCTTCATATATTCTCCATGCTGGAATGATTGTTTTAGGACGACGTGGGGAAATGGGTCGTTGCGCAGTTGTTACAGAAAAAGAGGATGGCTGGCTTTGCGGAACGGGATCATTTTTTATGGAACCAAGCATGAGTCTATATGTTTACTATGTCGTCTCGCTGTTTTCATCTCCTTATGTTAAATTCTATTTGGGTGGTGAGTCTGTCGGAACCACAATGAGTAACCTGAACCACACGATTCTAAGCAAGATGCCGATACCACTCCCTCCCCTTGCTGAACAGAGGCGCATCGTTGCCAAATTGGATGAAATCCTGCCGCTGTGCGAGCGGCTGAAATGAGGTGTTTTAATGAAAAAACTAGATCGTAAAGTCACGTTGTTGTGTCCTCTCTGCGGTAATGATCAGTTTGCATCATTGGACGAAGAGTTTGAAGATCTCCTTCACGCAAGTGATGATGTGCGGATGCGTTGTTCTGATTGCGGTTCGGAATACACGAAACGAGAGTTAATAGATAACAATGCTGCGATTATTGATAATGCTGTGGATGAGCTTGCGCAAGACGCAATCAAAGAACTGGAAAAAGAATTAAAGAAAGCGATGAAAAAATGGAAGTTTTGATTGGCATATTGAAGGAAGTGGTGCCCTTCATAAAAGATTGGGGTGCGCTAATCATCGCAGGTATATCTCTGTTAGTTGCCATCATTTCGCTGTTTAAATCTTCAAAGGCACAACGTCTCCAGAACAAGGTTAATGAACTGGAGCTCAAGATTAAGCAGAATGAACTGGACAAGATAGCCAAGGAGAAGGAAGATTCGGTACTTGCATGCGTTGAGGCAAGATTTATTACTGTGGGCAAAGGTAAGCATAGACTGAAAGTTTGGAATTCCGGAAATGCGACCGCTTATAATGTAAGCGCTCGATTTGATGGTGATGTTGGAATTATGATTATGGATCGTGAAAAGCAGCCTTTTGAAGAATTGGAGGCAGGAAAAAAACTATGAATTGATTTTAATCACGCATAATGGTTCTGCATCAAAGTTTAGAATAATCACTGAGTGGACAGATTCAAGCGGCAAACAGCATACCAAAACACAAATGGGCGATTTTTCGTAAATTTAATTGTGGTTGTTTTGTTTCGGACTACAAATCACATTTGATAATTAAGAGGAGGGGCATCAATGAATCACAGTGAACGAGAACAATTCTGGCAAACATTATGTTCTTTGTCTGGAAATGATATTGTGGCAGAACGCGAACAACTATTCAAATCAATTAAGTATCCGAAGCTGCTTTTCCGGTATCGACCTGTCAGCACAAAAAGCTTGGAAGCACTCAGAACTAACAGGCTCTATTTTTCTTCTGCGAATTATTATGACGATCCTTTTGATACCTTTCTTCACATCGATATTGAAGCGATCCGGAAAGAATATCTAAGTGCATTCCAGACTCCGGAAAGTACAGAAGCTGTTGTGGATGGTGTTAAGTCATTGCTTGGGAATATTCTCTCTGAGGAGCAAGCAGCGCAGTTTACGGTTGAGAATGTGACAAACGCGCTTTCTCACGGGCTTACCGAAAGCTTTCTGAATGCAGCGCTTTCACTCCGTGATGAAGTTAAAAAGGATACGTGGTCAGTTTGTTTCTCTGAAAATGGGTTTAATGAGGTTTTGTGGCTGAAATATGCAGATCAGCACAGAGGTTTTGTGCAAATCTACGACCTTGAAAACAATGACAACTTCTTATGCGGTAAGCAGGAAAAATGCGCTAATTGCGGAATCAAGAACTACGGAACGCCGCTATATCCGATTTATTATTCGGACACGCCTTATGATGCAACCAAATTTGCGAAATTCGTTATGCTCCGTAAAATAGCAGAAACTGCAAAAAACCAGATTCCTCAAGAGTTATACGCAGGTATGGGAAGTGCTTTATGGGAACAAGAAAGAACGACCCTAATCAAAAAAGAATGCCATAAATACGATGAAGAATGGCGAATGATAACTGGCTGCATTATGAAGCCGCCGGTGATGATGGAATGGATCCCAAGCGGTATAATTCTTGGCCTGCGAATGGGCGTAGCAGAGGAAAATCTTGTTGTAAGCATGGCAAAAGAAGCCGGAATCAAAAATATTTATAAATCCTACATAAATGCGCAAAACAAGCTGGATGCTTATCCTTTGAAATCGTAATCTTTCCAGCGGGTAAGTGAGTAGTTGAAATGAGGTGAAAGCAATGAGGAGAGAAGAATACGCTTGTCCTAATGGGTGTTCTCTTCCACCCAGAAAAAAGCAACTTAGAGAATATAGCAACGGTACATATGGGTTTGACTTTTATGATTTTACATTCTGTCCTTGTTGCGGCAGTTTAATGCCATATTCGCTAAAGAAGCTCAAAGGATTTTTTGAGGTATACAATATCCACGCAGCGTTATCGGATGCGGTGCAACTCATATATAAATCCGAGTTTGAGTCGGCAGCACGTGAATCCTTCGTGGCTGTGGAAAATTATCTCAAAAAGAAGTCAGGCCTGGATTCGCATGGATTCGATCTGGCGACAAGAGCACTTTCTTTTGAAATAGACAAGCAAACCGGCGAAATAAAGAGGGCTCCCCTTATTGCAATCAAAGATCTGAAAAACGAATCGGAGCGCAATGAGCAGGACGGCATCAGGTATATGCTTATGGGTTTCTTTCAGGGGCCTCGTAATTTGTACCAGCACAATCACATTGGTTCCGGTGTAAGCAATTCTATTTCCGTGATTATCGAGGCCTCTTTCTTCCTTCATCTGCTTGATGGGCATAGCATTACTCAAAACGGACGTTGGATTCCGGAAGAAGCAGATTATCGAGAGATTTATCAAAAGATGCCCAAGCGTATTGATCGCTGGAGGCTGGTACGCCTATTGAAGAAGCGTGCTCGTATGTTGAAGAAGAATCCATGATGTACTAAAAAGATACAATCTGCCGTTGTGTGAATGGCTGAAATGAGGTAAAAAAGATGACGTTGCAAAAAACAAACAGAACGTCGATTATGGCATCTTTTGCTACGCTGAAAAGCCTGTCGGATGTGAAGAAATATCAAAGCCCTTATCAGGTTCTTAGAGAGTTCATCAACTATATCATTGTTTCTGATTCGTTGTATTCATTTTCTGCTGTTGAAATGAAGAACTGTTTGAACAGTCATTTCTCTTTTTCGATTCCGGAGGCAGTTGTTAAGACCGCTCTTAAAAATATGCCTGGTGCAAACCTGACGGACGGCATATACACTATCTCAAAAGCCGATTTGCGCTCGGATGAGCTATTTGAAAAAACGAAAAGAGAAGCCGATGAATACGAAACACGCATAATTCAGCAGCTGTCTGAATACATATCTATTAGAACTGGCAATAATACGATTAGTGATGAAATCCTTTCGCAGGAACTTACCTATTTTTTAGTGGAAGATGTATCTTCGCATTCAACGAAATATGCAGAATTCATTGGTGAGTTTGTCCTAAAAAATGAGCAGAACAAGGAGATTCAAGAATGCCTGAATAAAATTCGCCAAGGTAGTATCCTCTATATTGGATTAAGTCATAGTATCGGAGAAACCGGAAGTATCAAAAAGCCGCTAACGCTTTATCTTGGGACAGAGGTTTTGTTTAGTCTTGCCGGATACAATGGAGCGATTTTCCAACAATTTGCCAACGATTTTTTTGCTCAAGTTCGTATAGCAAACTCTGAAAAATCGAAAAAGATAACTCTTCGTTATTTCTCGGAAATCAAAAAAGAAATTGATGACTTTTTTGGGACGGCAAGTGAAATAGTGGGGTGTAAACGAGTTCGACTGCTCGATAAACCTGCCATGAAAGCAATAACGGAGGGATGTCAAACTGCTGCCGATGTAGATGTAAAAAAATCTGATTTTTATTACGAATTGCAATATGGTTTCGGCATTACGGAAGATTCCCGAAATGATTACTACAGTGAAGAAAACTTCACCAGCAATTTGGAGAGCTTTGATTATGATGATGAGGAAGATAAGAGAAAGAAAAAAGAAACGGCGATTAAACTTATCAGCCATATTAACAAGCTCCGTAATGGGAACCGCTTTTGTAGTGATATCGAAGCTGAACACATTATTGTAACAAATACCCGTGCCACCCTCCTTATATCAAAAGAACAGGCAGATAGTATCAAAGCATCAGAGGGATTAGATAGCATCTGTAATTTTGCAGTCTCTCTTGACAGAATAACCAGTTTGCTTTGGTATAAGCTTGGCAATGGTTTCTCACAAAGCAAGTTCCCTTCAAGCGTGAACGCAGCATTGAAAGCTCGAATTGTTCTGTCAGCCAGCATAGCAAGAAATGCAGAAAAGGAGTTTTCAAGAATAAAAAAAGAATATGCAGACGGCATTATTGATGATGATCAGGTTGCTGCTCGTATCATTACGCTTAGAAACAAACCTGTTCTCCCAGAAGATTTGAAAGGAGATGATATTGACGAAATAATGAATTTCACCCCTGAATATTTGAGTAGATATGAAGAACAGATTAAAAATAACCAAAAGGCTCTCAGCGAAAAAGAAGCGGTTATTGAAAGTCTAAAAGCTGACTCGGAGCGAAAACTATCTGAAAAAGATGAAACAATTGCAGCGCAAGCAAATACAATTAAAGATTCTTCTGAAGAAAATGCTCTGCTCCGTGATGAACTCAATAAGTACCATCTGAAAGAAGCAGAAGCGTTGAGAAAAAAGAATCGCTGGCGTAATATTCTTCGATTTATTTGGAGTATTGTTTGGAAGTTAGGTGTTCTTGTTGGAATAACAGCATTGGCGATTTATTTAGAAAGCAAGTGCAACTCAAAAATTCCAATGTATATCTCTATGGGTGCAAATGCAGTTGGTGTGATATACACGCTCTGGTCCGCATTAAAGAAAGACAAAGAAAAATATCTGAAAAAGGATTCAGGAAAAAGCACAAGCGCCTAATAACACCCCAAGGCGATCAACCGTAAAAAGTTGGTCGCTTTTGTTTTTTTTAATTATCTGAAAGGAGACTTGTCCAGGAATGAAAAGTTAAAGCGCGAACAATATAATGCAAAGCGTATACAAACCACACCCAAGCACCTAACATTACACCTATTTAATACTGGATGTTGGCGGGCAGGCACAATCTGCACCTGCCCGCCTTGTCTGCCCAAAAAGCGCGGCAGGCGGCGGCAGTCAATGGCGCGAAGCGTTTATTTTGACCATTGACGGAGGTCGGCTGCTGCGCTATAGTCTTTACGTCAGCTATCAAAAGGCTTGTGTTCCGTCACAGCCTTCAAATAGGATTCGGGATCGCCGTTCAGAACCAAATCTGCATAAGCAAGCGGGTCATTGTAGATTAGATAATCCAGCTCTGACCGCTGGAAGCGGTTATCGGCAACTTCGTTTTCAACGGCGGTGCAGTCAATGGAAAGCTGGCTTCCATCGTCAAAAACCAATTCCACGCAGGCTGTGTCTATGTTGAATTGACAGGATATAAGTTTGCTCATGGTCATACCTCCAAGATGTTTTTTGAGGTGAGTCAGGCGGTCAATTCCGGGTGATTATTGGCGGGAATCATATCGAAACCCGCTGCAAATCATTCAAAACAAGTCGTTGCGAACGGTTAGTACGTATAAAATAGCTGGCTACAAAACGGCTACAAAATTCGTAAGGAACCTATGTACAGCCCGAAATACATGGATTATTTGGACGAAAAGCGTATCGAGAGTGCATTTCATAACCCTAAATCAAAGCCTAAGACTTGAGTGGGAATAATTTCATCCCGGAAAAAGCCCAGTCATACCAAAGCTTTTTCGCCATGAGTGCCCGCCGTGACAACAAAATGACAACATTTTAGATTATCCAAGAATAAAGAGCTATCTGATTTCAAATGAAGTCAGATAGCTCTTTTTGTTTTACTCGGATTTAGTCAGCTTTCAGCCGATCCTTGATAATTTCCTCGTTTAGCTGTACATTTTTCTCGGACATAGTTTGCTGTCTCCTTTCAGAATGGTGTATGGTAACTTCATTCTGCCAGAGACAGCAAGCTATGCCTTCTTTATGCTCTTTTCAATTTGCGCAAGTTATTGTACATTATCGAACCATATACATATATCAATATACTTAAAATGCGACGTGCATGAACAGCGCAACGCAGCAGAGAATGAGCGCGATGGGAACATAGACATAACGGCCGATGCCGTACCAGAGCTTGCCGCGGCGCCTTATGCTGCCGGTGCTAACGGCATCCATGAGCTCGCTCTTTTTCATGACATAAAACCACGACACAGCGCCGAGCGTTGCGCCGATGGGGATGATGTATATCGAGACAAGATCCATCCACGGTCCCCACTTGGAAATAGGCTCCATGCCGAGTCCGAAGCCGAGGCACAAAACGCATAGAATGGCAAGCACAGCCGTGCGGCTGAGCTTGGGGAACTTATGCATCAGCGATTCGGCGACGGCCTCGAACATATTCTGCAATGAGCTCACGCCCGCGAAGATCATGGCGACGTATAATATAACGGCAAACAGCCTGCCGAGCGGCAGATCCTGCAAAATAGTCGGCAGGGTAACGAACAGAAGACTCGGCCCCGCGCCGACGTCCTGCCCGTAGGCAAAGCAGGCAGGGATGATTACAAGTGCGGCGACAACGGCGGCGATGGTGTCAAACAGCGCGGTGTGCTGCGCAACGCCGACAACGTCCTCACCCTCGGAAAGATACGCGCCGTAGACTATCATGCCGCTGCCGGTAACGGACAGCGAGAAAAACGCCTGCCCCATAGCCCAGATCCATATCATCGGGTCGGTCAGCGCCTCCCAGCGCGGAGCGAACATGAATTTATAGCCCTCCGCTGCGCCCGGCAGGAACGCAACGCGCACCGCAAGCACGAGGAAGATGAGGAAAAACAGAGGCATCATGACCTTGTTTGTCTTTTCAATGCTCTGCGCACCGAAATACAGCGTCAGGAGAGTTCCGGCAACGACGATGACGTGATAGGGAACGACCGAGAAGGAGGTCGAGGAAAATTCACCGAACCACGCGGCCGCATCGGCGGTCATGAGTGTTCCGACAAGGGAATCGACGAGCGCCTTGAGTATATAAGTCACAATGACCGCGTAGCCGATGGCGATGCACAGTGAGCCCGCCAGCGGAAGCCAGCCGAGTAGGCCGCCGGCCTTACCGGCGGCCTTGCCGCGCGTTGCCCACGCGCTCTCATATGCGCCCAGCGTGCCGGTGTGCGCCCGCCTGCCCACAGCAAACTCCGCAGGCAGGCCGACATAGCTGAAAATAAAAACGAACAGCAGGTATATCAGCAAAAACGCGCCGCCTCCGTTTGTACCCATCTTGTTCGGGAAGCCCCAGACATTGGCCATGCCGACGGCAGAGCCGACCGAGGCGAGTATAAAGCCCCAGCGGCTTGCAAAATTCATGGTTTTCTTCATTACAGCTCTCTCCTTATGTGCACAAAAGCCCTCGATTCCGAGGACTTTTTCATTTTAAAGCATCAAATCGAAAAAGGCAACTGACAAAAATTCGTAAGGGTATGAATTTGATTAATACCGAAAAAATTATTGACAAACGATAATTCGTAGATTATAGTCAAATTATCGAAAAACAATAATTTTGGGAGGACGACAGTATGAACAGAAAGAAGCTTTATGCCATCCTTGCCGCAGAGAGCGCGTTTATAATCATTCTCTACGTGCTGACGGTACAGGTGCCGGATTCGTTTACGTCGATCTGGAACTTCCCCTTTGAGCAGATAGGAGCGGGGCTGCTCGCGCTGCACGGGCTTGGGAGCGTAGGTGTCGGCATAGCCTGCGCCCTGTGGGTGGGTCTGTCGCTGCTGCCTGTGATCCCGGCTGTGCGGGGACGCGGCAAAACGCCGTGGGAGCGGGTGCTGCTGGTGCTGTTTGCCGTCTGCGTCTGCGCGACGCTTCACTTCATGACGAACCCGATTAAGCTGATGACGCCGTATGACGATACCGGAAGCTATTCAAAGCTCGTGTTCAGCATAACGACGTGGTCGATTCTGATCCTGTATTTTGTCGTGAGTATCGTCCGCCTGCTGCGCGAGGGCGACAGGGATAAGCTCAACGGCTATTTCGATACGGCTCTGTACGCGCTTGCGATGCTGTGCGCGGCAAATATCGTGGCATACGGCGCGAATACACTGGCGTTCATCTCGGCTGCGGGCATGGGCGGTCTTGATGCGTTTTTTTCGCTGCTGCTTTTTGCGGTAAGCAAGCTGCCGTATGCATTGAATATCGTGATAATCGTTTATATCGGCGAGTTCACGGACGCCGCGTGGAGCGGCGATGCGGCATCCCTTCCGCAAAAGGCCGAGCGCCTTGTAAAGCTGTGCTGCTCGACGCTTATCGTGACGGCGGCGCTGACGGCAGGCTTCAATGTAATGCAGCTTATGTTTTCGCCATCCCTTTCGCGCATCATGACGAGCCTGCAAATACCTGTTTTCAGCATCGCGTTTACGCTGTTTGCCCTGCTGCTTACGCGCATCATCGTTGAAAACCGCAAGCTGCGCGATGATAACGAGCTTTTCATCTGAGGTGCGAAATGGCGATACGTGTGCATCTTGAGGAGGTTTTAAAGCGGCGCGGCATGACCTCAAAGGAGCTGTGTGCGCTCATCGGTATAACCGAGGCAAACCTCTCTATCCTGCGCAGCGGCAAGGCAAAAGGCATAAGATTCGGAACGATCAATAAAATTTGCTACTATCTCGGCTGCGGCGTGGGCGATATTCTGAAGTTTGACGGTGTATTGGAGGACGAAAATGAATAAGACGGTGAAAACGATAATAATTGCCGCCGCCATACTTGGCGCTATGGCGATAGCCTACGCTGTAGGAGCTTCGGGGAGAGCGTCAATGGTAAAGCAGGCTGACATTCTTGTAGGTATGCTCGTGACCACGCAGCCGCTGCCCGTTGCCGACGATGACAGGCTCTACGCCGAGTACATTGACGGAGAGTATGTGTTCAAGGGCATTGACGGTATGCAGTGCTTTTTCACGAATAAGGACGATGCGATAGTTTCGCATGTGGACGCGGCGTTTACGGATAAAAGCAGCAAGCTTCATGTAATAGACGACGACCGGCAGAACGTTGAGCTAAGGGCAAAGCTTTATCTCGGCACGAGCTTCGATGAGATGCTTTTTCAAAATCCCGTTTATCAGACCGAGTCGGGGGAGGTGTACGCCATCTCCGGCCAGGGCGTCGGCTATTCGGGCGGAGAGGGGATGGGCGGAAGCTTTTCGCTCAGCGAAAGCGTCAAGCGCTATGAGGACGGTAAGATGATGAGCTACGGCACAAGTGTAAATATCGACGTTGAGGTCATCGCCGTGCCGGAGAAGATAATCGTTTCCCAGTTTGACACCGAAGGCAAGCTCATCTCAAGCGAGAGCTTCGCACCCGGCCGGCTGCCCGACGGTATGGAAAGCTCCGCTGCTTATATAGTTGTCGGAACGGTATCTCAGAGCGGAACGAAATACGCGGTGTTTCAGCCCGATGATAACAGCATATCGGCGCTGTACTGCCGTGCAGACGGCGTGTGCGTAAACCAGAGCTGCGCCGTAAGCTGGGGGAGTAAGTGACAATGACGTACACATATAATTATTCCTCGCCGGAGGGGGAGATACTTCTCGCTGCAAATGATAACGGTCTTACCGGCCTGTGGTTTTACGGCGCAAAGTATTTTGCCGCGGGTTTGGAGGATGCGCGGACGGAAAAGCTCACGCCCGTGCTTAGGCAGACGCTGCGCTGGCTCGACACTTACTTCTCGGGCTCCGAGCCGGACTTCATGCCGCCGCTTGAGCTGCACGGCTCGGATTTTCGCCGCCGCGTGTGGGCGGAGCTTGCGAAAATACCCTACGGTGAGACCGTTACCTACGGCGAAATTGCGAAAAAACTCGGCGTTAAATCAGCGCAGGCCGTAGGCGGAGCGGTGGGCCATAACCCCGTATCGATCATCGTGCCCTGTCACCGCGTTCTCGGCGCGGACGGCAGTCTCACAGGCTACGCCGGAGGAACGGACAAAAAAGCCCGGCTTTTAGAGCTTGAGCGCGGAAAGTGAAAACACCCCCGCACAATGCGTCTGCGAAAAAAGGCCGGCTGAGATAAGAAGACCGCGTGTTTTCCCGTCTCAGCCGGCATATTAGTTTTTCTTTTTATTTTTTCGCCCAAACAAGGAACATCGGAGCGTCCGCAAGATCATTTTTACCCAGAATGCGCACACCTACGGCCTTGTCAAAGCCGCAGTCTGTGCAGCCGAGCGTCTTGAGAAGCTCTGCGTCCCACTCGGGACGCTTTTTTTCGCTCACCGGCATGGACAGCGTTATCAGAGCATTCTCCGCCTCAAGCTGCGGAGTGATGCCGCAGTGGCCGTATATCTCCCCCACGGGAAGGTGCGTGCCGTTTTTCTCATTATTGCGCACATTGTCGCTGTAGCTTGCGTCGAAGTTTAAAAGTACGCCGCCGGGCTTGAGTACACGCAGCCATTCGGCGTAGGCTTGCTCAGGCTCAGGAAGCGTCCAGGTAAGGTTTCGGGTGACGACGGCGTCGAAGCTGTTGTCGGGGAAGCTAAGGCTCTGCGCGTCCATTACCTCAAACCGCGCATTTACACCGCGATCGCCTGCGAGGGCGCGTGCCTCGTCAAGCATTGCAGGAGTAAGGTCAATGCCCGTGACCTCATGCCCTCTTGCGCCGAGCAGTACGGCAAAATATCCCGTACCCGTGCCGACGTCAAGTATGCGCAGCCTGCGTTTCGGCAAAAGCGAACAGAGCTCCGCGCTCCAGCGTCCGCTTATCCCGTCGTGTATCTCGTTGCGGCGCACAACGCCGAAGTCGTGCGCGCGCACCGTCCAGTAATCAAGAACTCTTTTTTCGATCTCCTCCATCAGCTTATCCTTCCTCTACAGCGTATGCCACCATCGGGCAGTCCTTTTCTATGCCGAGCGATGCGGTCTGATACAGCAGCACACCGCCGCTTTTTGCAAATTCCTCGTGCAGCGTCCTGCCGAATATGTCGCATATCCTGCCGAGACTGTCTCCGGCGCGTATCGTGTCGCCTATTTTCCTTGCAGGGTACCAGCAGCCGCTCATCGGAGCGTCTATGTATTCTCCGCGGGTGAACACGCGGGGAGCTCTGCGCACGGCGGAAACGCCGTCGCACAATACGCTAAGATATCGCAGGATATTTTTGACGTCCGCGATATCCTGCGCTGCCTCCTGCCCGGACCACAGCCCGCAGCAGCCGCGCTCAATGAGCACGGCAGGAACTCCGCACGTTCCGGCGTGACTGTAAAAGCCGTTTTTCGCCGTTGAACGCACGGCATAAGGAACATTGACGTGCATGGCAAGCTCCTGCGACCTCGCGCATACCTCCGGCGCGGCAGCGCCGTGAAAATACACATGCGGCGTAAGATATTCGTATCCGCCGCCGGAGTGCAGATCAATTATACAGTCGCAGCGGCGTATTATTGCTTCCTCAAGAAACGCCGCAAGCTTCTCGGCGTCCGTTCCGCAGGAGCTGCCGGGGAATACCCGGTTGAGATTCTTGCCGTCGGAGGGAAAAACATCCGAGCAGCGGCATATGAGCCCGTCGTAGTTAAAGGCGTGGACAAGGTGAAGCTCGCCGCATATATCCTTCGGGTCAAGACTCCCGGCAAGCTCGATAACTGCTTGAATGCCCACATATTCACGGCAGTGAACTCCTGCCGATACGGTGACGCGCAAGCCCTCTTGCGCGCCGTATATCACGGTTTCGGGATACTGTAATTTTGTGCCCGGAACGGAAACAAAGTGCTGTATTTTACTGTTCAATGTCATAGCTCCATCACCGATTCTGTCAATTCCTTTGTGTATTCGTTCTGCGGTGAGGAGATTATCCTCTCCGTTTCGCCCTCCTCGACGATCTTTCCGCCGTGCATGACGATGATCCTGTCGCACAGGGTGCTGACAACGGCAAGATCGTGCGAGACAAAGATCATAGACATATTCTTTTCCCTTCGCAGAAAGGATAAAAGCGCGAGTATCTGCGCCTGCGAGGATACGTCCAGTGCGCTCGTTATCTCGTCGCACAGCAGAACACGCGGCGAGGAGGCAATGGCGCGTGCTATCGCAAAGCGCTGACACTGGCCGCCGCTGAGCGAGCGCGGATATCGCCGGGCAAGCTCGGGGCTTAATCCGACCTCAAGACACAGCGTGTCAAGATCGAGCGCCGCGCCGCGCCCCATAAGGCTGAAAAACGCGTCGCCTATCGAGCTCGCTATTGTCCTGCGCGGATGAAACGACGCAGCGGGATCCTGAAAAATCATCTGCATCTCGCGCCTGTCGGCGATAGAGCGCTTTCCGGTAAGCTCTCTGCCGTCAAGATATATATGTCCCTCGTCGGGAGTCTCAAGTCCGCAGATAAGGCGCAGAAGAGTGCTCTTTCCGCTGCCGGAGGAGCCGACGATGCCGAGTATCTCGCCGCTGTGAAGCTCAAAGCTTAAGTCACTGACGGCAAGCGCTTTTTGCTCAGTGCGCTCATAGCCTTTGCTGAGACCCTTAACGCTCAATATGCTTTCCATTCGACACCTCCGTGAGGACAAAATGACCGGGAATGCGCTCTATAAGCTGCCCGGAATATACATGCGTGTCCGCCGCCGCTGCCGGCAGCGCTCCGCCGAGCCGAGGAGCGGTTTTCAGCAGTGCCCTCGTGTACGGATGCAGGGGGGCGGCGGTAAGCTCCCGTGCAGGGGCGAGCTCGACTATCCTTCCGCGGTGCATGACCGCGATCCGGTCGGCAATATACGCCGCCAGCGCGAGATCGTGCGTGACGATCAGCTGTGAAAGCCCGTCCGAGCGCAGAGAGCACAGCTCATCGGCGACCGTGCGCCGCGTCGCTGCGTCCAGTGCACTCGTCGGCTCGTCGGCCAAAAGCAGCTTCTGCTGCATGAGCATGACCAGAGCGAGGGCTATGCGCTGATTCATGCCGCCGCTCATTTCATACGGACAGGAGGCGAGGATGCGATCACACTCATCCAGCCCGAGCCGCGCAAAAACGTCCCGTACCGACGGCAAAAATGAGCCCTTATCGTATTTTTCGTGGCTTTTGAGCGTTTCTATAAACTGCTTTTTGTAGCTTCGTATGGGGTTAAAGGCGGTGCCGGGGGTCTGAAATATGAGCCCCATGCCGGAGCTTGTGAGCCTTGCGCGCCGCTTCGGGGACAGCTCCGACAGCCGTTGAGAGTCAAAAACTATGTCACCGCCGCTTATCAAGGGTCTGTCAAACACTCCGAGCACGGCCTTTAAAAGCGTGCTCTTTCCGCAGCCCGACTGCCCGACAATGCACAGCGACTCGCCGCGCCCGAGCGAAAACGATATGTCCGATATGACGTCCCCGTCTCCGTAGCCTGCGCACAGCCCCTCGAGGGACAAAACCGTGTTGTCGTTCATTTTGCCGCCTCCACATCGAGATAGTCACGCAGACAGTCGCCGAGGCAGTTGAATACCATGACCGTTATGACAGTAGCCCCGGCGGGAGCGAGCGTTGCCCAGGGGGCAAGCTGCATGTACGCACGCGACTGGTTTATCATGCTGCCCCACTCGGCGTGAGGCTCCGTTACGCCGATGCCGAGGAAGGAAAGTCCGGCTATGCCTATCATCATGACACCGAGCTGAGTCGCGGCGTTTACGACGAGCGAGCCCAGCATGCACGGCAGAAGATAGTGCAGCATTATCTTTGCGTCCGAGCAGCCGGAGAGCCGCGCCGCGCTTATAAACGGCTCTTTTTTCATGGCGATGACCTGAGCTCTGGCAAGCCGGGCGTACAGCGTCCAGCCCGACAGCCCCATTGCCAGCATGGCGTTTATCATGCCGCCGCCGAGTATGCCCGCCACTGCGACGGCGAGCACCATCTGCGGAAATGCCAGCATTATATCGACAACGCGCATAATGACGCTGTCTGCTGCACCGCCGTACCAGCCGGCGATCATTCCGAGCGCCGTTCCGATAACAAATGTCACGGCAACGAGTATGACGGCGGAGAATATAGACGTTCTCGCTCCCATGATAACGCGGGAGAAAACGCATCTGCCGTATCTGTCAGTACCGAAAAGATGCTCTGCATCGGGAGAAGCATTCATATGCGCAGCATTTGTCGCATTCGGGTCGTTTGGAACGATAAGCGGAGCTGAAAGGCCGACGAGCATGAGCACTCCGGCGAGAACGAGGAAGATTATGAGCCGTTGGCGGCTCCTTCTTCTTGCAAGTGCGGTAATATCCACTCTGCACCTCACATTTCTTCGACCCTGGGGTCGAGGCGGCGGTAGCAGATATCGGCGGCGAGGTTAATGAGGACATACACACAGCTCGTGAATATGACAAAGCCCTGAATGACGGGGTAGTCGCGCACGCTTATCGAGTCCATCACGAGCTTGCCGAGCCCCGGCCAGCGGAATATGGTCTCCACAACGACACTGCCGCCGAGGAGCGTGCCGACGGACAGCGCAATGATCGTTAGTATGGGAATCATGGCGTTGTGCAGCACGTTTTTGAAGAGGATCGTCAAGCTGTTTACTCCGCGCGCCCTTGCGCCGAGAACGTAATCGCGCCCGAGCTGCTCGAGTATCTCCGCACGAAACTGGCGGATAAAGCGTGAGCACATGGGTATGGCCAGCGCAAGGCAGGGCATGATCAGCCCCTTGAGATTTTCTTCGGCAATGACGGGCAGCAGCTTTGTTCTGATGCAGAAAAAGTACATCAGCAGCACCGAAATAAGAAAATTCGGCAGCGAGTTTCCGATGAAGCTCAAAAAGCGCACGACATTATCGAGAAGCCCGTCCTTCCTCACCGCCGATATCACGGATAGCGGCAGCGCG
>ERZ779821.288-NODE-288-length-19330-cov-4.51248_pt1 | contig 19330 bp, 18 predicted proteins | sample MGYA00511884_ERZ779821 | MGnify/ENA primary metagenome ERZ779821 (study PRJEB29588, sample SAMEA2152664) | human gut metagenome | biome: human gut; feature: human-associated habitat; material: faeces | place: Denmark | collected 2008/2010 ... | reverse complement strand
TTTGATGTAGAAATTCAATAAGATACAACTTCCAGACCGAATGAAAGCGAACACTCCGGGTTGTGGTTTGATGTAGAAATTCAATAAGATACAACCAGACTACGTCCATTCACGAACCATGTTTTGTTGTGGTTTGATGTAGAAATTCAATAAGATACAACTTCACCGAGGACATCCGCACGCTCGACCTGTTGTGGTTTGATGTAGAAATTCAATAAGATACAACGATTCTCTGCACGCAGGACATGCAGTATCGTTGTGGTTTGATGTAGAAATTCAATAAGATACAACGATTCTCTGCACGCAGGACATGCAGTATCGTTGTGGTTTGATGTAGAAATTCAATAAGATACAACCACATCGGCACAGGTTCACCGTCTGGCCGTGTTGTGGTTTGATGTAGAAATTCAATAAGATACAACAGGTCGTCGATTGCCGTGCCCGTCTGCACAGTTGTGGTTTGATGTAGAAATTCAATAAGATACAACCTTACCAAATACGATACTTGCTTTAGCATCGGTTGTGGTTTGATGTAGAAATTCAATAAGATACAACGTCTACCCTTTCGGCGACCGCCGCGCCTTGTTGTGGTTTGATGTAGAAATTCAATAAGATACAACTTCCTGAAGTTGATGAGAAAGGTAAGCCAGTTGTGGTTTGATGTAGAAATTCAATAAGATACAACTCGAGTCGAACGAACCAGTCATTTCGCTGCGTTGTGGTTTGATGTAGAAATTCAATAAGATACAACTACCGCGGCTATCCTTGTCTACCGCCATGCACCGGGCCATATCAACTGCACGGGTCGTTACCTGTGCATCCCCTGCCCGCACCATGTGGTCATCGGCTAACATCTTCGCCTACGTGTACAACAACTACCCGCTGTACGGAGACCGGCAGCGGGCGCTGGCGACTACACCGTTTCGACGTCACCCGTCCAGCACGGCGATCCGACCTTCACGTATATTACCTGCTGAGAATACCGGGTCGAGTGCTGAATATTCCGCAGTGGCGGGAGGTCGTAAAGCAGACCATGCGCTTCTGAACGAGCGGCTGCTTAGCGCCGCACTCCGTCACGCGGCCCCGACCCGCAGGCAAATGCCTGTTCAGCACCCGGGGAGGGACTGTGCACTATCCGTAAAATAGTTAAATTTACCGAGAATCCGTATATTCCGCCAGGCCGTGCGGTGATGTATCTTTGTCATGTGAAAGCAAACCGACAAAAGAACCCATGAAAAAAACATTCTGGATTCCCTGGCTGCTTCTGTCGATCGCCCTCTCTGGATCGGCGTACAGCGTCTCCGATCCTGTGTCGGACGAACCACAACAGAGCCTTCCCGGAGAAAGCGGGAAGAACGACGCGGACGACAACAGAGGCGAACCCGGCGGACGAAACCTCGGCGCCTGCTGCTTGCGTACCGGAAACACGGAGCGAATGGCTCGGAGCATCCGGTCCGCATCGGACAGCGACCTGATCGTCGTGGAGCCGAAGCCCCTCTATGAGGCGGATTACAACGCGATGCCCGAGCGCGCGCAGGCCAAACTGGGTGCCATCGCACAAGGCGATTTTCCGCCTATTACCATCTCAGCAGAGGCGTTGGAAGATTGCGACATGCACTTCGCGGGCTCTCCGATCTGGTTCAGGCACATGGCCTCGCCGATGCAGACCTTCCGGCACGAGAACGCCGATCGGCTGGCCACAAACGTATTGCGCTTCTTGCGGGCAGCGGCAGCAGCGGGATCGGCATCTCCGAACGGGATGCGGCATCGCTTGGTGTACGGAGCCGTGTTTGAAGAGTCGCTGCTGCTGACGTCGGGTTCGCTCGGCAGCATGGAGACGCGGATTGCGCCGTGGCTCGACAAGCCGGAAGCAAGCCGCGCATCGGGCCAGTAGATGCCAACGGAAGACAAACAAGTATTGAACAATCACAAAACAGCAAAACAATGAATACGAACTATCCGACCATCGCCCTCGGAACCTGGTCGTGGGGCAAAGGCGTGGCCGGCGGCGACCAGGTATTTGGAAACCGGACCGGCGAGAGGGAGCTTCGTCCCGTATTTGACGAAGCAATGAAAAACGGGCTGAACCTGTGGGATTCGGCCGTGGTCTACGGCATGGGGGCCTCGGAGACCATTCTCGCGTCGTTTACGCGGGAACGTCGGCGCGACGAAGTGCTGATCTCCACCAAGTTCACACCGCAGATTGCCGATCTGTCGGCCGCCGACCCCGTGGCGGCAATGTGCGAAAGCAGTCTCTCGCGTTTCGGGACCGATCACATCGACATGTACTGGATCCACAATCCGGCGGATGTCGAGCGCTGGACGCCGCGGCTCATCCCGCTCGTCAAAAGCGGTAAGGTCCGCCGTGTGGGGGTCTCTAACCACAATCTGGCACAGATCCGGCGGGCGGAAGAGATTCTCGCGGCGGAAGGGGTCCGTCTGTCCGCCGTGCAGAACCACTACAGCCTGCTCTACCGCTCGTCGGAGAAGGCCGGCATCCTGGATTACTGCCGGGAGAAGGGCGTCGACTTCTGGGCATACATGGTCCTCGAGCAGGGCGCGTTGAGCGGGAAGTACGACACGCAGCACCCGCTTCCGGCCGCCAGCCAGCGCGGCGAGACCTACAATCCGCTGCTGCCGCAAATCGAAAGGCTGGTTGCCGTCCTGCGGACCATCGGGGCAAAGCACGGCGTCTCCCCCGCACAGATCGCCCTGGCGTGGGCACTGGCCAAGGGAACGACGCCGATCATCGGGGTGACCAGCGTTTCACAGGTCGAGGATGCGGTTCGGGCGATACGGCTCTCCCTGACGGCCGAAGAGATCAACCGCATGGAGGCGGCGGCCGAGGAGACGGGAGTCGATACGCGCGGTGCGTGGGAGAAACCGATGATATGAACCGGCTCATGAAACGAAAAGTCCTGATGTGCGTGCTGGGTGCGGCCTTGGCGGTCTGTTCACTCCCGGCGCAGACGGTCGATCTCCACACCCACATCATCATCCCCGAATATACGGAGGTGCTGAAAGCGCACGGGGCGGAACTCGAGGAGACCTTTCCGCTGCCGACGTGGGATGCCGGGCGGCACATCGCCTTCATGGACCGTGCGGGCATCCGCACGGCCGTGCTCACGATGCCCGCCCCGCAGCCCTATTACGGCGATACGGAGGAGTCGGCCCGCTGCATCCGCCGCGTGAACGAAGCCTCGGCCGCGGTCAAACGGCAATATCCCGGACGCTTCCGTTTCTGCGCCTCGCTGCCGCTGCCCGACGTGGATGCGGCCATCCGCGAAGCGGTCTATGCGCTCGACACGCTGGGGGCCGACGGGGTGAAGCTGGCGACCAACAGCCGCGGGCAATATCTGGGAGCCGCGGAGTTGGATCCGCTGATGGAGGTCCTCAACGAGCGTCATGCCCTCGTCATCATCCATCCCCACCGCCCGACGCCCTGTTCCGGGGAGATCATCGCGGCCACCCCGCTGGCCATGTACGAATATCCGGCCGAGACCACCCGGGCCGTGGTGAACATGCTCGTGCGGAACGTGCCGGTACGCTACCCGAACCTGAAGGTGGTCGTGCCCCATTGCGGGTCGTTCCTGCCGCTGGCCCTGCCGCGCATGAAATCCATACTCCCGGCAATGGTCAACCAGGGCTACATGCAGCCGATAGACAGGGAAGACAACCTCTCGCATCTCTACTTCGACCTGGCGGGCAGCCCGACTGGCGAAGTGCTGCACTCGCTGCTGACCATCATCACGCCCGACCACATCCTTTACGGTTCGGACTATCCCTACCTGCCCGACGCCGTGCTGCAGGCCAACCTGCAGCGGCTGAAGCAGACGCTCGCCGCGGACCGGGAGCTTGCCGCATACGCGGAGCTGTTTCTGTGGAAGAACGCCGAACGCCTGTTTGTCAGGAGCGCAGGTTCCGGCAGTACTCCGACGGAGTGAGGCCCTCCATTTTTCGGAACATGCGGCTGAAGTGCTGGGGATACTCGAATCCGAGACGGTCGGACACCTGGAAGACGGACTCTCCGGCGGCCAGTCCGTTCTTGGCCAGGCGGATAACAAACCGACGGATGTGGCTGCTCGCCGTCTCCCCGGTTGTCTTTTTGATGACATCGCCGAAATAGTTGGCCGACATGCACAGCCGATCGGCACAGTACTGCACGGTGGGCAGTCCGAGCTTCAACTGAAGCTTCTCGTCGAAATAGTCGCGGAGCAGGCGGTCGAAGCGGACGAGAATGTCGGAGTTCTCGATCTTTCGGGTCAGGAACTGCCGGTTGTAGAAACGCTGGCAGAAGTTGAGCATCAGTTCGATATAGCCCACAAGAATGCGGTTCTGAAGTTCGTCGGTCTTCTTGCCGAGCTCGTCGCGCATTTGCCTCATCAGGGAGACCAGCGTGTCGTGCTCTTCGGCAGTCATGTGCAGGGCTTCGTTGACGCGGTAGTCGAAGAACGAATACTCCTTGATGCGCCTTTCGAGAGGGAACCCGTGCAGCAGGTCGGGATGAAACAGAAGCGCCCAGCCGGTGATTGCCACCCGTTCGCCGTTGTCCTCCTTGCCTCCCACCTGTCCGGGAGCCACGCACAGGAGGGTGCCCTCGTTGTAATCGTATTTGCCACAACCGTAGTCGAGCTCCACATCGGCATCGTCGCGCAGGAAAATACCGTACACGCCGTAGTTGTTCAGGCTGTGGCGGATGGGTGACACCTCGGCATAGTCGATGACGCACACCAGCGGATGCCGTGCGGGGCATCCGAGATAGCTGCCGTAATCGTTTACGTTCCGAACCTTCAATATGTTGCTCACCACCCGGTCGATTTGTCACAAAGATACGAACATTTCCCGCACAAAGCTGTATGCGGGAGGAAAAATCAGTAAAAATGGGCTGCCTTGCCGACTTATGGTTACGGCATCCGGGCAGAAGCATGCGTACCTTTGTGTCGAACAAAACAGAGAACACAGATGGAACAAGTCGGAAATCTCTCCAACGAGTTGTGTGCGGACGACGTGGTCTGCTTCATTGCGGACCGCCGCCACGTCACGCCGCAGCGGCTTCTGCGCGATTTTCTCGACGGGAAGACCTCCCTGTCTTTGGACCCCAACGAGGTCGAAATCCTGAAGGGGTTGTCCGGACCGGCCGCCAACAACGGAACAACAAACTCAAAAAGAAGATAACCATGAAAAAGAACATCGGAAACGTATTGGCATTGTACCCTACACCGGCCGTGGTCGTGGGTACGGAAGTAAACGGAAAAGCAAACTGGCTGCTCGTGGCCCACGTGGGCATCATCGGGCACGACCGGATCATGTTGAGTCTCTTCAAGAAGCACTACACCAACGAAGGGATCAGGCAAACGGGCAAAGTGTCCGTCAACATGGTGAACGAGGCGATGCTCGGACAGGCCGACTACGTGGGTTGCACGAGCGGCGCCAGGGTGGACAAGTCGGAGGTCTTTGCCTGTCACAAGGGGGAGGCCGGCACGCCCGTCATCGACCAAAGTCCGCTGGTCATGGAGTGTGAAGTGGTGGATAACTACCAGACGGAGACCTTCGACAACTTCATCTGCAAGATAACAAACACCTACGTGGACGAAGATTGTCTGAACGAAAAGGGAAAGCCCGACTACGGCAAGCTGAAACCCGTGCTTTTCGAGATGCCGAACTACACCTACCTGCGCACGGGAGAGACCATCGGCAAATGCACGACCTTCGGAAAAAATCACGAAAAGGAGAACGGGCAATGAAAACAAGGAGATTGGGAAAAGACCTGGAGGTTTCAGCCGTCGGACTGGGCTGCATGGGGTTCACGCAAAGTTACCCGCCCTATCCCGAGGATCAGGAGCGCATGACGGGACTCTGATTCGGGGCGAGCGATGAAACGGTGCGAATTGCTGAAGAGGTCTGCACTCGCCGCATTGGGACGGCAATGGCCGGCACCGGAATCGGGCGGGCAACCGACCCCACAAACGACAACAAATCAACGACAGAGAGGATGAAAATCACAGTATTGACGGGCAGTCCCCGCCGAAATGGAAACTCGACGTATCTGGCCGAGCAGTTTATCAAGGGGGCGGAAGAGCAGGGTCACGAAGTGTTCCGCTTCGACTGCGCCTTCAGGCAGGTGGAGCCATGCCGTGCCTGCAACCGTTGCGGCATGGACGGGCCCTGCATTTCCAACGACGACTTTCAGGAGCTCCGCCCGCATCTGATCGGGGCCGACATGGTGGTATTTGCCACGCCGATGTATTATTTCGGCTTTTCGGCGCAGATGAAACGGGTGATCGACCGCTTTTATGCCATCAACGGGCAGATCAAGGGGGCAGCAAAGAGAGCCGCTCTTCTGATGACCTGCTCCGACACCTCCCGGAAAGAGGCGGAGCCGATCCGGCTCCATTACCGGACGCTGATGGATTATCTCGGATGGACAAGCGTGGGCGAAGTGGTGGCGCCGGGAGTGTGGACGGCCGACAGCGTCCAACGCACGGACTATCCGCAGCAGGCCTGTCGGCTGGGCAAGAGCTTGTAATCATTTATCAGCAGTCAGAATGAAAAGAACAATAGGCTTAATCGTCCTCGTGTTGGCAGGAAGCCTGTCCGCGACGGCACAAACTACAGACAATATGGATAGAATCGAAGTCTGCAAGCAAAATTACCACACGCTGTTCGGCGGCGAAGCCCTGACCGGACAGGGTACGGACCCTGAAATGATGGATATTCTGCAGAAGTTCGTCTTCGGCGAGGTCTTCCAGACGGGCCACCTGACCCTGAAACAGCGCGAGATGATCACCTGCATCACCCTCGCTACGATGCAGACGCTCCCCCAGCTGAAGGCCAATGCCGAAGCAGCACTCAAGGTGGGTGTCACCCCCGAAGAGCTGCGCGAGGTGATCTACCTCACCGCACCCTTCATCGGATTCCCGCGGATGCTGAATGCCCTTGGTACGATCAACGAAGTGTTCCAGGAGCAGGGACTCTCCCTGCCGCTGGATCGGCAGGGCACGGTGACGGAAGCAACCCGCCACGCGACGGGCCGGGCCATTCAGGAGCGGCTCTACCCCGGCGGCATCGCGTCGGTGATGGCGGGTCTTCCGGGCGACCTGGGCAAGCCGGTGGAGCAGTTCCTCACCGACTACTTCTTCGGCGAGATATACAGCCGCGGCGCCCTCGACTTACAGACACGCGAGCTGCTGGGCTACTGCGTGCTGACGACCCTGGAAGCCGAGAGCCAGCTCCGGTCGCATTATCACGGCAACATCAACGCGGGCAATACGCCCGAAACGGTGACGGCCGCCGTAATCCAGTGCCTGCCCTACATCGGTTTCCCGGCCGCCATCAGGGCGCTGCGGATCATCGGGGAACAGCAGGCCGCCGATCGAGAGCGCGCCGTCGGGAAGCTGGTGCGGCTGTCACGGATTGTCGTGGATTCCGCGCAACTGGATGCCTACAACGCGCTACTGAAGGAGGAGATCGAAGCCTCGATGCGTCTGGAACCTGGGGTAATGACCCTTTACGCCACCGCCGAGAAGAAGGCGCCGAACCGGATCACCATCCTTGAAATCTATGCCGACCGGGCAGCCTACGAAAGCCATCTTCAGACACCGCACTTCCGGAAGTACAAGCAAGAGACACTGTCGATGGTCAGGGAGCTGGAGCTGGTGGACGTCGAGCCGCTGATCCCGGAATTGAAAATCAAATAACACGCGAATAGGATGATGAACAGAATGATGCTGACCATGGCGGCAGTCATGACCGTGAGCGCTGCCGCCTGCGCCCAAAACCGGGGAGAAAAGCGTATGCAAACCGATAGCAAGGCGCTGGTCGTCTATTTTTCAGCGACCAGTACAACGGCCCGGGCAGCCCGAACGATTACGGAGGCCACAGGCGGCACTTTGTATGAGATTGTTCCGCAACAAGCGTATACCTCCGACGATCTTGACTGGCGCAACCGGCAGTCGCGCAGCTCCGTCGAGATGAACGATCCGCAGGCACGTCCGGCATTAAAAGGTACAAAAGCGGATGTTGCGGCCTGCGATGTCATCTTCATCGGCTATCCCGTCTGGTGGAATCAGGCGCCGCGAATTGTCAATACATTCATTGAAAGCCATGACCTGAAAGGCAAAACACTCGTTCCGTTTGCCACATCCGGCGGGAGCGGCATCTCGGGCAGCGTGAAAGCATTAAGAGAAACCTATCCCGACCTGAAATGGCAGGAGGGTAAATTGCTGAACGGAGCGAACCGGAATGCCATCCAGAATTGGGCCCATGACGTAATGAAAAAGCAGTAAATCTCATAATGACAAACAGACTGGTTTCTATTTCGTGACCCGGTAAGTTGACAATTTTTCAGGTTTTCTGCTTTCAAAAAATAAGAATCCGACAAGCCTTGCGGTGTACAAGGTCAAAACTGTTTGAATCAAACAAATATCAGCTATTTCCTTCAGGAGTTCATCATCGCACCCGACAGGAAGGACGCCATGAGGCCGCGCGGACAAGCTCCGGGCATGTCTGCATCAACAACAAAGGGAGAACCGGATTGGTTCTCCCTTTGCCGTTGGAGCGGAAAACGGATTTCCGACCCAAGCATATTCCTCATTCACAATCAGCGCATTACGTGAGGCATTTCCCTCAAAGGTCACTCCTGCGATGCGATCATCATGCACTCGTTTGCATCCCAATGCTTTCGACAAAGATAATGGAAAACTCCATTTAATACAAGACAAGCAAAGATGGGGATGGTACTGTTTTTTGAGTGTGGTGGATAATTATTGAAGTATTTGCTACAAGTCGGTCACAAATGCATAGATTGCAAACATGAAGAGGTAGATACCCCAGGCAACAGTCCATGCATAACAGAGTTTCTTCTTTGCAATCTCCCAACTGGGATTGGCCCAAAAATCACGTGGCGCGATGCTCATCTCGACGCTGTACTTATAGGCTATCAGAAATCCGATGATGGGCAATATACAGGCAAGCCCTGCCTGCCAGGGGGCAAACATCCATACGATTACATCAACAACAACAAGGATGATGATACTCAAAGCTAGCAAAATAAAGGTTAAACAGCCTACCATGACATTTTCTTTTTATGATTTAACAGGGGTATGTTTCACAGATGGGTTCTGCAGAAAATCGGCAATAGCCTCCGAGATTTTTAATCCGACAGTCAGTTCAATCCACAGCCATTGACCGTTAGGGTTACATTCGAGAAAGACGTACTCACCCAAGGGGGTAACAATAAAATCAAAACAACCGAAATTAAGACCCATCCGACGCAGGAACATCACGCATTGCGATGAAACGGAGTCCGGCAAGGCAAACGCTTCCTGCCTCAGCCCATGCTCATATCCCTGGCGCCAGTCGATGCGCCCAGTCTCCTCCTGCTGCGCCTGCGAGTCGATTTTGCAGGCAAAAACCTCTTCTCCGACCACTGTAACCCGCAATTCGAACGCTTTTTCGATGTACTCCTGGACGAAACTAACCGTTTGCGAGAAGGCCGCGGCCGGGACCTTCCGCAAAGAAGCGGCCGGGGTCTTCTGTGCATAGAAAACATAGTCCACACCCTGCTTCTCATCCCAAATGTCGCACACCTCAATCGGCTTTAGAATCAGGTCGGTGCACTCCCGAGACATGTCCAAAAACGGTTCCTTGACGTTGGAGAAACAGCTCCTCGGAATTTTGAATCCGACTTCGCGGGCGATTGCATATTGCAGCATCTTGGATGCTGCCGGGCGGTCGTTGACAATGCTGCCGATGGAGGGAATCTCCTTGAGCCAGTAGCGCAGGAATACCAGGAAACCGAGCGCCTCCTCGCGATTGTGCCGGTCAATCTCCGGAGTGCTCGGATAGGGAAGCTCTTCGGGCTTTTCCGGACGACGGTCCCAAACGGCCGTTATCTCCCTGCCGGTCGTTTCCAATCCGTTCAGCCGGCAACGAATCCGGAAAGTGATTTCCCCGGCGGCATCGACCTGCCAACAGAACTCATAATCGGTGAGCAGCGCCTCCGTATTCAACCGGAAGACCGGCACGCCCCGCGCCGACAATCGCTCGATTACCGGCGTAGGGTGTGCGTCCTCCTTGTTGGTGATAATCAGAATCATGCTGTTTTCTTGATTTTCTCGTAGTTGAGATGCTTCATTGCACATCGTACTCCTGCAGCATGTCGTTTACTATGCCGGAAGTATTCGGTTTCGCCCGAATCTGTTTTACAGATGCGATTTCTTGAAGAGTTTGGTGATAAGATATTCAAATTTCCCCGTTCTATCTATGCTGTATGTGGATACGAGCACCTGGCAAGTTTGGGCGTTGTCGGGGACGATATAAAAATCGTATGAAACGTCGCTCCGTTTGAACAGACGACGGGTGTTGATGCACAGATGCTTAATGGGAATAACGTAATGACGCTCCTGCCGGCAGATGAAGCCCTTTTCCATTTGCATGCATTCCCGGTTCTTTTTGTACAAGTCCAGGAGCCCGACTTGCTTGAACTGTGCCTCTATTTCCTGTGTGGTGTCTTTTGCTTTCTCCTTGCCGTTCTTCATCTTCAGGCTGACATATTCTTCGTCCCACACCGCATGTTGAATACCTGCTTTTATAGGCATCTTATAATATTTTAGATAGGGATTGCCCTCCTCATCCTCCTCATTACTATATGTAATATAGCTGTCCATCCACGAAGAGGCATAGGCAATACCCGTTTTTTGTGTAATGACGTCGTCGACATATTTCTCGACCGAGTAGTTCGGTGCAAATATCTCGATTCTTCCTTGTCCATGGCAGTCCGGGCAAGTGACATGGCCATGGCCGTGGCATTCCGAACAGGTCCCTGTCTTGATGCGTTCTTCGCCCGAAGCAAAGTAACCATCCACATATTTTTCACGGCCGGAACCACCGCATGCCGCACATTTTATCCGGCCCGAGCCATGGCAGGTCTCACAAGGGACAAAGGGCTCGTGTGAGCGGGTTTTGTGTTCCCTGTAAAACGTGCATTCGCTTTTTATTCCACCTCCATTGATAAGGCAATCTGTTCCATTGATATTGATAGGGCGATCTGTTCTAATGGTATGGCGATTGATACGATCTGCGGACCAAAGGCTCCCGGATGGGTCCTGTTTCAGAAAATCATAGTTATAATCCGCATTCCTCGGCGATTCGGTGAATTCGGGCGCGAAGATGTCATCGACAATTCGAGTATGAATCTGCGGGTCCCGCTGGCAATAACTGTCGCAAAAGAGGCTCACCAGCAGTCGACCCTCTTCGACTTGCATGGAGGTGCCGATGTTGCTCAGCATATTTATCGTCCTTCGTTCATCCGGCGATCCGATTTCCTTTTTGACAGCTTTGAGTATCTTGGGCAATAAAGCTCTTATGGCGTTATTGTCATGATGGGGCATTTGTACCGTTGCAATATAAAAACGTTGATTAAGATAATCCCATATCCATGAGGGGAGCGTGCTGAATGTTTCTTCTTTTATGTCCATAGTCAATAGTAATTTGATGGCCGATTGATACTGGCCGTGAAAATTATGGGTTGTGGGGGCTCAATATTTATCTCTTGTGCCGGCAGCCTGTTCGGGAGTATATCCTCCCGGCAGCATCGGTCCGGCCGTCCCAATCCGTAACCGGCTCGGTTTCGACTGGAAGACCGGCACGCCCCGCGCCGACAATCGCTCGATTACCGGCGTAGGGTGTGTGTCCTCCTTGTTAGTGATAATCAGAATCATTTTACGTTTTTGCTGTCGTCTATCTCATTTTTACGATCAGCCTTAATACCATAGCCACTGCCGACCTTAATTCTTGTATTAGACGTTTTCAATGACCGGGTTCCGACAGTTCGCATATCATAGACGACCGTCTGTTTGATCGGGTCATAGACAATGGGCTCTTCCTGCGGGAGAAGCTCGATAGATTGCGGTTTGGTGCATCCCATCAGCAGCGGCATCACCGTGCCGCAATTTGTTCTTGTTTGATTGTAAAGCATAGCTCTGAAATTTAAAGGTTAAACATCATTTATCGTTCAAGGCAAGCGCTTGACGTTTGGTTCGGAATAGGCACAAAAGAAGCGCGAACTCCGGCTTTTTATCTCTAAGGTCCGACCAAGGTACCCATACCACAAAAAGCGAAGCCCGCGCAGTACGCGAGTTCCGACGTTTGGGCTTTGTGGTACTTCGTCTTTTTACTTGGTCGGTTTAAGAGATAAAGTGCAAGCCGTCGAAAAAGCTATATATGTCGTTCTTGTTTATGTCATAAGGCAAATATAGCAAAAAATCCGCATCCTGCGCAAGGCTTCGTCGTTTTATGGTACAGTTTTCATCATTCAGTCTCATTTTCTCCGGTTAGGGCCAAAGGTAGCCCACACATGGGAAAAATCACAGCTCATGTTTCCATGAATCGACTAAAATCCGACCGGTCGTCGAGACCTCCCCGACTGACCGAGCATCTCCGAGCGGCAGTATTCGTCGAGTTGCTCGAACGAAGGCTCCGCGCCCTGCAGGATCATGTCAACCGTCCGTTTGCGGGCGATGTTCTCGATCTGTCCGCCGCTGAAATCGTACCGTTCGGCCAGTGTGGCAGCCATCCGCTCGTCGAGCGTCGGGATCATCGACCGCCAGATCCGGCTCTTTGCCTCCCGGGAGGGCTTTTCAAATTCGATTTTGTAGAGGAAGCGCCGCTCAAAAGCCCGATCCAGATTCTGCGTAAGGTTGGTCGTGGCAATCAGGATGCCGTCCAACTGCTCCATCTCCTGCAGAATAATATTCTGGATTGAGTTTTCCATCTTCTCGACGGCCCGCTGCGCCCCCTCCTGGCGGATGCCCAGTACGGCATCCGCCTCGTTGAAGAGCAGGATAGGCGCCCGCTCCGACTGGCGCACATAAGAGCGATAGCGGTCGAAAGCCCTCTTGATATTCTTTTCGCTTTCGCCAACCCAGCAGCTCTTGATCTGCGAGACATCGACAACCATCAGATCACGCCCCGTGCGACGTGCCAGCTGGTAGACCGTCTCGGTCTTGCCTGTCCCCGGCGCTCCGTAGAAGAGGCAGGCAAATCCCTTGCGCATACCGCCAGCCTCCAGCCGCTGCTGGATATTGGCGAAATGTTTGGGATCGAGGAGTTCCTCCAACCGGTCAATTTGCCGTTGCACCGACGGGTTGTAGAAAAGTTTCTTGGCCGCAAAGGTCATGCCGTCGATCAAATCACTTTTCTTTTTAGTCTGCTGATCGATCAGATGAAAATCGGCGAACAACTCCTCCTTGGCTTTGTTCGTCAGATGATAATACTCCGAATCATTCAAGCCGTCGGAGTTGCAGTTTTCGAGGATAGTCATCTTCAGCAGGCCAAGGTTGCGATTACCCAAAGAATAGGATATGAAATGGGCATCGCTTCGGGAAAAGTAATCCTCCCAGTCGTGGGCTCCGACCATGTCATCATGAAAGTTAATGAAGCGATTGCAGAAGACATACAGAAGCAGTCGTTCCTCCTCGCAACCCTTTAAATCATAGGATTGAAACGCCTGGCAAAAGGCAAGTTGCGGATTAGCCTCAATCAACATGTCAAGTTCCTGTAACAGACGTTCCTTCTCGGTCTCCTCGAAAACCTGTTCTATCCGATCGAAAAGCTGTTCAGTTGTCAAATGATCAATCGGTGCCGGAGTATATACCCGGTTCTCCTTGATGGCGTTCACCACCTCCTTTGGCACAGAATAATAGACCGAATTGTCCTCCTTAATGCGCCGAATGAAATGCTTTTCGACCAACATATCGGTTTCTGCCATCATCGAAATGATGCGTACCATACGACACCCCACCAACTCGGCGAAATCGCTGATTTGAATTCGGCTGTAAGCGCTTTTTTCCATGAAAAGGGCAAAAATCAGCGACTGTTCTTCGTTAATAGACATGCGTTCGGCGACAAACGTCAGAGACTCGCGGGCTTTTTCGTAGAATACCTCCCCGAGTTGCAATTCAATAGCCAGGTTGACGATTTGTTCGATCGCTCCGATCAGGGTCTGTTCAGGCTTCTTTTTATCCGGAAGCTGGTTTACTCCGGCTTCCGCATGGTGAATGGCACTTTTCGTATCCGATCTCCGTTTCATGGCATCCGAAATTTTGATTTCTGATGCAAAGATCGGATGTCGTTGCGCCAAAACATGGCGTATCTCAAAAAACAGTTGCCAGCAGCATATGTCATTATTTTTCCCATGTGCGCCCTATTTTTGTCGCAGAATCAAGAAAAGCACGTTGTGATTTGCAGCCATCTCCTGTCGCCAAACTGCGAAACGGTTGCAGCGCATCGAGGACACCAATTTGGTCTGGCTTATTTTGAGAGGAGAGAACCGGGGACTGATGGTACGAAGAAGCGGAACACATGAAACAGGTGAATGTCCTATTGTTGGACCTTACCCAACAGAAATATCGCCGAAGACAGGTCGCAGGCAGGCATGGAACCAGCCGGGATTGTATTATACCCGAAAGAGGTCGAACTGACTATTGAAATATTCCACGAAAACATTTAATTTTATTATCCAGAATCCGTTTTATTAAAACTACTGACATGAATACATTGGAGCTGAAATCCGTTGCCGATTTGCAAAAGCTGGCATTTTACATACCCGATTACCAGCGTGGGTATCGTTGGACGCAACGGCAAGTAGAAGATCTGCTGAATGACATTTTCGAGTTCAGCCAAAAGGATAATGCCGGCATCTACTGCCTGCAGCCTTTGGTGGTTGTCCCGAGATCGTCGGACGAGCAACCGTTGGACAAGGCACACGCCACCAAAGTGAACATGCAGTGGGAAGTGGTGGACGGACAGCAACGGCTGACAACCATACGACTGATTCTAGAGGTGTTGGGCCGGTTCCGCTTTTATGATATTACATATCAGACAAGAAGGGATAGTGCTGAGTTTCTGAATGGAATCACGACGGTAGAAGCAGCAGGGGAGAAGGCTGAAGAAAAAGCAAAAAACAATATCGACTTTTATCATATCTACCTGGCTGTAACGGTTATCTGTGAATGGCTGAAAGAGAAAACGGATGAAAAGAAAAAGAAGCTCTTTCAGGATATTTTGCTCAACCGGGTGAAGTTTATCTGGTATGAAACCAAAGAAGATCCCAAAGAAGTATTCGCCCGATTGAACATCGGAAAAATCTCATTGACCAACGCCGAGCTGATCAAGGCCCTGCTGTTGAACAAATCCAATTTTGACAGCAGCGACGATGATAAAATCAGACTTTGGCAGCAGGAAATAGCCGTGGAGTGGGACGTCATCGAATACGCGCTCCAGTCCAATGAGTTCTGGCTCTTTCTCAATGCTCCCGGCGATGAACGCCCCACGCGTATCGATTATGTTTTCGATATGATCTGCCGTTGCGACATGTTGGGATGCAAGGATGAGAAAGACACATCCGATGAATTCAGAACATTCCGCTATTTCTACCACTATCTTGCCGTGCAGAAGCAGAAAGAAATTTCGTTGGCACAAGCTGTCCGCACTATTTGGGAAAAAGTACGGGAAATATTCCAGACCTTGCAGGAGTGGTTCGACGACATGGAACTGTATCACTATGTCGGTTATCTGATATGTATGGGCAGGAATATTGACGAAATTTACAAACAGTGGACCGGCCCTGATAATAAGTCCGGCAAGTTCGGATTCATAGAAGAATACCTGAAAGAAGAAATCAAGAAAACCATTCCATGCAAGGATATCGAAAATACGGTTTACGAAGTCGAATCTGCTCAAAATAAAGGCGGAAGCAAGACAAACTGTCGCCCCATCCTGTTGTTGCACAACCTGCAGACGGTTATCAATCAGAACAGGATATTGGGTGCCAATGCAAAATACAAAAACGGGGTATTCTACAAGTTCCCGTTCCATCTGTACAAATCGGAAGGATGGGATGTGGAGCATATCGACTCGAATACCGAAAATGGCTTGAACGATATCCAGTCGCAGCGCGAATGGTTGCTCAATGCCTATTTCGGCCTTCAGGACAAGGCCTATCAAACTCTCCGAGACCAGATTCAAGAATTTTTCAAGACCAGAAAAGGCGATGAACAGAGTGCGGATTCAGACAAACAGACGGTACGCAACGAGCAGTTTGCCGAACTGAAAAAACAGATTGAAGACATCGGAGGCAGTAAACGGCTGGACCAAAATGAAAAAAACAAGATATGGAATTTCACCCTATTGGATTCTTCGACCAACCGGAGTTACGGCAACGCCATTTTTCCGGCCAAACGCAGGGTTATCATCGGCAAGGACCAGGGAAAGAGGTTCAGTCTGCCGACAATCGACGAGAATGAAGAGATCGTTCTCGGTTCAGCCGAAAATGGTTCCTCCTCGTTCATTCCACCTTGCACCAGGTATGTATTCCTGAAATATTACAACACCGCCTCATTTGATCCCAATGCGTGGACCAAAGACGATGCCGAAACCTATAAAAACAACATAAAAGAGGTTCTTAAAGATTTTCTGTCATGAGCATGAACAACGATAAAGTTTCATTCTGGAAACTTCTGAGCGATAAAAAGATTGTCATCCCCATTATCCAGCGTGATTATGCCCAGGGACGGGAGGGCAGGGAGTTCCTGCGCGAGCGTTTTCTCGGGCAGTTGTTCGACGCCCTGAAGGACAATGCCACGCCCCTGGTACTTGACTTTGTGTACGGCAGCGTCGAGGGCGACACGTTCTATCCACTGGACGGCCAGCAACGTCTTACTACTCTATGGCTGCTTCACTGGTATCTGGCATTGTGCGCCGGAACGTTGTCTGAAGACAAGAAGGTGCTTGAACGATTCTCCTACGAGACGCGAATCTCTTCCAGAACATTCTGCCAGAAACTTTGCAGCGTCACCCAGTCCTATCAGCCGCAGACGCACGGCATAGCCGCCTTTGTACGCAACCAAACCTGGTTCTACTCGGCCTACGAGCAGGATCCGACCATCCAGTCGATGCTGCGCATGCTGAATGGGACGGATATTTCGGACAGCAACAAGATGGATATTACCGACGGCATTGAAGAATACTGTATCAAAACAGGCCTTACAAAAGAAAAGGCTAAAGAGCTGCTGAAGCGATTAAAGGGTGAGGATGCCCCCATCAGTTTCTACCTGTTGAACATGGAAGACAAGAACATGCCGCTCACCGACGATCTCTACATCAAGATGAACGCCCGTGGCAAGGTGCTGACAGACTTCGAGAATTTCAAGGTGGACCTTCTGAAATACAAGTTATCAAGCGGGAAATGCCTTATCCCGGAAAACAATATGAGCGATGAAAGTTTCAGCCTGCTTCTGGATACCCGATGGACGGACCTGTTTTGGCTCTATCATTCGACGGACTGCCATATTGACGAGATATACATGAGTTTTCTCAACCGCTTCTTTCTTAACTGGTACATCGCCAATACGGACGGGAGTGCGGATAAGGTAATATCCAGCGACCTCCACAAAGTACTATCGGCGGCCGAAACCAGGAAAGGCTCCCACTACCGCTACCTAAGTATCTCCATCTACGAACCGGCACTTACCGGCGAGTGTATAGAAGCTCTCAGCAAGTGCCTCAATCGCATGTGCGATCTTTATAATAATGCAAAAGGAGATAACAAACAGAAACTACAGGCAATAAACCCACTTTTCATGCCCTATTGGGAAGAAGTGGCCGAGAATGGGGAGAGCGACAAGGCAAACAAAATCTTCAGCTTCATTCCCCGATATGTAACAGATGACAATACGAATACCCCTGTTCCAATCACTCTGAAGCAACAAGTCGTTTTTCATGCCATTTGCGTTTATCTTACCAACTGCGAGAAGGTCGAAACGGAGAATTTGAAGGATTGGATGCATTTTGTCTGGAATATGGTAGAAAACAGCTACCTGGACAGTGAACAGAGTGTCGGTGCCATTCGGTTCTTCGACACGGGACTCAACATGTTACAGAAGATAGAGAACAATGAAGCTCCAGATCAAGCCTGCGACAACATCATCGATTATCTGGCCGGGATAGACGTGGAACAGATGAAAAATGACGTTTTCGGCCGCAGGCAGCTGCTCGAAGAAATTGCAAAAGCCAAACAAATCAAACAAAATCCCGACTGGGAACATAATATTCATAAAGCCGAAAAGGCTGCCTTCTTCAAAGGGGCCATTGCTTTTCTGTTCAACAACGAAAAGGGCGAAACGGATTGGGCCAAATTCAATAAGAAATGGGAAACTGCCCAAGAACTGTTCGACAAGGACGGAGTCAAGGCCGACAAGACCGTGGAGGCCATGCAGACTCTATACAGTTATTGCGATGATTGGGGCTCGCAATTCTGGTGGAATGCCAAAATATTCAACGGCAAAGCCAGCACCTGGAAGGAGCAGATTCTGACAAAGGTAGACGGAGAAAATAAATATGTATATGCAAAGCCGGTTCATTATCTGTTGTTGATGGGAGCCAAGCCTTCAAAAGAAAGGAAAGAGGACAGACGGTTGCGGTTATTGTCCAGCAACTCCTTGATCGAGCATCTTGTAAGGAAAAACCCCAAAGGTCAGGACATGTACATACGATACCCTCATGATTCTTTGTATTACTGTGGAAAGAAATTTGGAGTCATGTTGTACTATGAGAGCCGCGACAAATGTCTGAATGAACTGCGGAATAAGGAAAAGGGAAAAATAGTTCTGACAGGCCAGAACGAGCCGATAATTATACCAAAAGACGAATATGGAGACGAAGATGTCGTATTCTGGGGCGATTTGAATATCAACTTTGACTATTACCCGGAGAACGGAGAACCTTTGCATCTGCAATGGTACCAGGGAGGTAGCTCGGCAGAGTATGAGATATATCTGATGAATGAGGATTGGACATACAAAATACGTGCTACTCCTATTGAGGATGAAAAAGGCGATCGAAAGCGATATTACTGTTTCAACCTCCACATTGACGAATCGTCCGGCGAATTGTCCGGCAAATCGTTGGCAGATCAATTCTGCAAACAAGTAAAAGAGGAATTTGGGGAATTTATAAAGAATCCGGCTGAGTAGGCCGGATTCTTCTTGGTTTCTGCCAACGGTTTATTGTCGGAGCACACCATCTTTTGTGAAATCTGTTATGTACCTGTCCTCGTGAAGGGTATCCCGATGCTTACACGTCTGCCAACTTGAAATATATGCCATAATTTGACATATCTTTGTTCTATCTTTGCACGAGACAACCGATACTGTTTCAAAGAGTGTGTCTGGAGAAGGATAAATAAAAAAGTCTACAGATTTTTTAGATTTGTATAGGGAACCAACAAAAACTAAAAAAGGAGTAGACTTATGGTGTTGACAAAGGAACAACT
>ERZ779821.287-NODE-287-length-19333-cov-4.91026_pt1 | contig 19333 bp, 18 predicted proteins | sample MGYA00511884_ERZ779821 | MGnify/ENA primary metagenome ERZ779821 (study PRJEB29588, sample SAMEA2152664) | human gut metagenome | biome: human gut; feature: human-associated habitat; material: faeces | place: Denmark | collected 2008/2010 ... | reverse complement strand
TCGGGACCGTATACCGCCGCTACGGCACAAAGGTCAAAGTCATAGAGGCGACAGAGCGTCTGCTGCCCCTGATGGACGGAGAACTCACCGGCCTGCTGCAGGCGAAGCTCATTGGCGAGGGCATGGATATCCACACCGGTTCTAAGGTCATTTCTGTCAGGGACACGGCAAAGGGCGCTGAGGTGAAGGTCAAATGTCCCGACGGCGAAAAAAGCTTTGAAGTCGAAAAGGTGCTGATCTGCGTCGGACGCGGTCCGCTGACCGAGGGACTTGGGCTTGCCGCGGCCGGCATAAAGACTGACAATGGATTCATCCAGACAAACGAAAAGCTTGAAACGGCTGTACCCGGCGTCTACGCCATAGGCGACTGTACGGGTAAGCTGATGCTGGCCCATGCGGCTATGGCTATGGGTGAGATCGCCGCGGAGAATGCCATGGGCGGCGCACATGTGTTCAGACCGGAGCAGAGCCCGAGCTGCGCCTATGTCGGACCCGAATTTGCCGGCGTCGGCTATACCGAGGAAAAGCTAAGGGAGATGGGAGTCGACTACAAGACAGGCCGCTTCCCGACCAGCGGCAACGGCAGGAGCCTTGTCGCGGGACATACGGACGGAATGATTAAAGTCCTTGCCGGGGCAAAATACGGCGAGATCCTCGGCGTACACATCCTTGCCCCGAGCGCGACGGAGCTCATTGAGGAGGCCGCCCTCGCAATAAGGCTGGAGGCGACGCTGGAGGAGTTCACGGATACTATACACTGCCATCCGACGGTGGCCGAGGCCGTGCGCGAAGCCTGTCTCGCGGCCGACAGGAAAGCAATACATATACCGAACAGAAAGTGAGGCGGGATTATGCTTGAAGCTGCATTTATTTTCATCGCGCCCGGTGCGGACCCCGAAAAGCATCGCGGCACAGTCGAGACTCCCGAAGTCCGGCTGACGTCCATAGGCGTGAGCACTTACGAGAAGGGAGCCGCTGCGGCCAGGGAGATGGCCGACGCGGGCTGCGCCGCAATAGAGCTATGCGGCGGCTTCGGTATACGCGGGACATATCTCGTTGAGCAGGCTGTAGGGGACAGGGCAAAGGTCGGCGCGGTGCGTTTTGATCTGCATCCCGGGCTGGGCTGCAAAAGCGGCGACGAGCTGTTCTGATTCCGAACCAGGAATCAGTTCCGGGTTCCGCGCACCCCAATGCCGCACGGAGGGCGCGTCACTGCGTTTCATACGGAGCCGTCGCGCCTGCGGCGCCGTGAACAGTGCCGGATGTTTTTATGAGAATATATATGAACGCGGATTAAAAGCAAATACGGTCCCCATGTCCCGGCTGTCCGGGACATGGGTCCGTTGACGGAGACCGGTATGGAGCTTATAGATTTGTATGATGGCAGACGCGTCAGGACGGGCAGGACCGCCGAAAGGGGCTCCGCCGTGCGTCCGGGCGAGTACTGCCTGGTGTCTCATCTCTGCCTGTTCAACGGCCGCGGAGAGCTGCTGGTGCAGCGCCGGAGCGTATATAAAGACCGCTACCCCGGCTGCTGGGATGTATCGGCAGGCGCCTTTGTGCGCAGCGGCGAGGACGCGTCCGACGCCGCGCTCAGAGAGGCGCGGGAGGAGCTGGGCCTGAGTCTGGCGAAGGCTGAGCTGCGTTTTGTTCTGACAGAGCCGTTCTCCTGTGTGTTCGACGACTTCTTTTTTGTGCGCCGGGAGCTGGATGTCTCCGGGCTGGAGCTGCAGAGGAGCGAGCTGTCCGCTGCAGCCTTTGCGTCCGAAAGGGATGTGTTCGATATGCTGCGCTGCGGGGAGTTTGTCGATTACAGCGCCGAACTGCTGCGCCGTATCTTCGCGTTCGAACGTGCGGACAGGACAGAATAAAATTTCCGGGGACAGGCCCAATACGCCTGTCCCCGGAAATTTGCGGAGATAAATCTGAACTTCGGAACGGACAAGTCAATCTCCGGCTTACCTGCCAATCAACTCGACCGGAAAAACACTCCGTCTGAACATCGTTTGTGCCCTGAGCCGCGGCTCAGGGCACAAACATACACGCCGCCTGAGGTGTGTGGAAGGCTGAGCCCTGTAAGCCAAGCGGCCGGAGATGCGCGGAGCGGGACCTCAGGCGAAGAGTCACTTTTTTAAACAGGGCCTGCTGCTTACGGAGCGGAGGGTATAGCCGGTGGAGTCAATGAGCTTCTTCAGCGCGGCCTCGTCCAGAGGCTTCTCGCTTATGACCTTCGCCGTACCGCTCCGGTGGGAGGAGCTGACTTTCCTGACCTTGAATGCGGTGCGTATCGCGTCGTTTATGTGGTTTTCGCACATACCGCACATCATCCCGTCAATCTTCAAATCTGTTTCATACATGATTGTTTCACTGCGGTGTTCTTTGACCCGGCTGTGGCAGCTGCCCCGCATGGCGCAGTTGGAGCAGCCACAGCCACAGAAGGATTTGCCGTGCCGCTTCTCCCGCACAAGATGTATTATTATGAGGGTAACTATGGCTATGAGTGCGATACAGATGAGAATCGTGGAAAGCTTGGCTGCAAGAGATTCGGGCATGCAAATCACTCCTATTACGGAAACGAAGGTATTGATGTGACGGATAATGAAATTAAGCGGTCAATGATTTCCGCCCGAGAAGAGTATATCAATATAATCAAATCCGAACTGCTTGGACCGGGATCCGAGTTCTCTTTGCCGGATGCGGAACACGAGTTGATTTCCAGCACTCCGACAAGCCGTTATTCCGTTGGCATTCTGTTTCCGCAGGGGAACGAAGTCAATCAGGATAACGATGAGACGGTGGAATTAGAGGAAGCCGACAATTCGGCAGAAATCACCGAATCGGCTTCTGCCGAAGAGCCGATTGCCGATCCCGTTCAACAGAAAAAACAGAGTACCTATGCATTCGATGAAACCGCCGATGAAAACTTGGATGAAGAAATCGGAATGGCTACCCAGTATATGCCTTCGTCTATGGGTATTACGTTCATCGCAAGCGGAAATACGAACATCGTCAGAGGGAGGCTGACATTTGCCACATACAGAAACGCGAAGATCACGGATTGTATGATTCCCTATTGGCCTGATGACCCCGACACCTATACGGTTCCTCCCGAATTAGCTCATATTGTGGCGTACGACAAGGAAGTTCATGCGCTACGGCTGATTTCATCCGTTACCGCTAAGGAAGCCCGGAGCATATTTGAGCGCGATACGATTCCGGAAAATGAGTTCAATATTCTCAAGAAAATAATCTATCGGTTTGTCGACTACTGTGCTATGGGGTATGTGCGAGTTCCGCATGAAATTCCGGAATTCGTGCTTGACTTTAGTCATGGAGATTATGTCGATGATGAACGCAACCGCAGCTTGGATGATACAGACGCTAAGCTGGTGGCATTGAGAAGGAGAGTCGGTGCCGATTTGTGGTCAGTTACCGTTATGCTGGTAAACGGTCGGAAAGAATCTCCCGTAAAAGCAAATCGCTGTATTTTTCAGGCAAAATTGAAAGTATCGTCCGAGAACAATGATTTCGTTTTTGCAGAAAGCAACCCCCATGCAGATACAACCGCAATGGATTCGGAAGAACAATGCTTAGATTTGTTGTACCGCCACAAAAAAATATACGGAACTGGCCTGGGTACATCCGTGAGTTGGGACATTAATGCATCCGGAATCGGGAGCATATGGAGTGATTTCTTCCCGACCGTTGAAATCCCGTCAATGAGTTTCTCTCTGCCTCAGAACGGGCTTATCAAAGACGAAGAATTGTCCATACTCCGCAAAATAGTCCTGCTGAGACTGGAGACTGTTCTCCTGTGCATCCTTCATGGTGGATACTCTGGCATAGGCGGCGACTCTCTTCCTTGGCTGCGGCTGTGCCGGGGCAGGCAATTTCACCGGGAAGTCAATCCGTGTAATTCTTTTCAACGGCAATGCCGTTCACCTCCAGTTCTCCGATAGGGGCGTGATATTGTTCTGCTGCCGCTCTAATTAGGCGTCGGACATCTTCCTGCGAAATGATACCCTGAGCTGCCAGCGTAGCAAATACACTCTTGCAGAGCCGGAAGTTTACTTCCGATGTGCATTCTGATTGGGTCATCGTAGCACCTCCTTCAGAAACGACAGTATATTGCCGGTTCCGGGATCGTCAACGGTCAACGGGCAGAGTTATCAGAAAGTTATCATCTTCAAGAACTATGGTCGCACTTGGGTGCCGCAGATGATTGGGTGCGCAGCAGAGCAATAAATCAATATTTCTCCAAAAATATTCACAGTATACTATCGATATTTCTTGACAAAGATTAATTTTGCGGGTATTATATTGGAGAAGGAGCTGATCTTGATGGCAATCACAACAAAAGAAGGTATCCTTAAAGTCCTGAGTGCTTATAACCCGTGGTGGAAAACAGGGACGATCAGTCCACAGATGTCAAAGACCTATAAGAGATTTGCATTTCACGAAGCAATGAAACGCCTTACAGAGAAAGGGATTCGTCGCTCTGTTGTTTTAACGGGAACGAGACGTGTCGGCAAAACAACGATCCAATACCAAATGATCGAAGCGCTGTTAAAGTCAGGTGTGGCACCGCAGAAAATTGTTTTTATTTCTTTGGATCATCCTATGCTGAAGCTCAGTCAATTTCAGGATGTTCTGGAATGCTATCATGAAAATATCTATGCGGAGCAGGATGTTTATTACTTCTTTGATGAGGTACAATACGCACAGGACTGGGACCGATGGTTAAAAATCATTTATGATACACAACCTGATACCCGTGTTGTTGCAACCGGTTCTGCAAGTCCGGCGTTGATGAAAGGCAGCAGAGAAAGCGGCGCCGGTCGCTGGACCGTCATACAGGTTCCAACCATGTCCTTTTACGAGTACTGCGAACTGCTGGATTTAGAGCGCCCCAATATTGCTCCGGATCTGAAAGTAACAACTATGCTCCGTAAAAGTCAGATTGAGCGGACGCAAATCATGATGCAGCTTTCCAAAGTTCAAAACCATTTTATGCGATATTTGCAGGTCGGCGGTTTCCCGGAATTGGCATTAGCGGATAACGATCTGATGGCGCAGCAAATTATGCGCGAAGATGTTGTGGATAAAGTCCTGAAGCGCGACCTTCCTTCCCTTTACAATATTCGCAATGCAACAGAATTGGAGAGAATCTTCTTATATCTCTGCAACGTCTCTTCGGAAATCATTTCCATCGAGGCAATCACGAAAGAGCTGAACGGAGTATCCCGCACAACCGTGGAAAACTATATTCAGTATCTGGAGAGCGCAAATCTGATTTATCAAAGCTGGCCGGTTGATATGGCTGGGAAAAAGATATTGAAAGCACGGCCTAAAATTTATATTGCGGATGCAGCGATCCGAAATGCTGTCTTGATGGATGATTCTATTTTGACGGACCCCGTTGAGATGGGGAAGATTGTTGAAACCGCTGTTTACAAACACGTTGCTGCGTTTTACTATCAATATGCCACATCTGTTGGTTACTTCAGGGGCGGTAAAAAAGGAAAAGAAATTGATATTGTGGTGGACTACCCCAACACGAAAAATATCCTTATAGAAGTCAAATACAGAGAAGGCGCGCCAATTGCCGATGATGATGCGATCGTAGAATTGTGTGAAGAATCGTCGGCAGCAATTGTTGTTACAAAGAATGCCAATGATTTTGGCGTTCACAACACGAAGTGTGGCAGAGATTTGCTGCGAATTCCTGCGTTTGCTTTCCTGTATTTGCTGGGGAACGCCGAAAAACACGGATACCGCGGAATGGAACAGTAACATACACCGCATTTTGTCCCGCTTGTCCCCATTGTCCCGGCGCTTCAAACCTGAACCCACAAAACAATGCACCACGCCTCAAAAGCATGGTGCATTGTATCCACGAGCGGTAGATTTGCCATAGTGAGTGTTCTTACAGCATTTGAAAGGCTGTGAGGACACTCGCTTTTTATACAGCGAGTTCACAGGGGGGCGTAGTTGACGACTACGCCTTTTCTTGTATTTACGGACACTTCCGGGATCGGCAGGGGCAGTACCGTTGGAATCTCGATCGTGCCGACGCAGTTGTAGTGGATGCGAAGCCGCTATACCCATTCGCCGTCGATCTTCTCCACCAGTCCGTTGAGCATACGCGGCGTGAGCTTTCTGGCGCGGGTGCATTTGCGGACGACGGACACGAACATATCCGTTTAGGTTGCGCGGCTGCTCTGCTTGCCTATCTCGGAGCGGAGCTTTTTTATTTTCTCTGCCAGTTCCTTTTGCTCATCCTCATAGCGGCGGGACATCTTCGCAAAGCGGTCGTCGCTGAGCTTGCCGGAAACATTGTCCTCATAGATACGCTCAAACAGGTCGTCCAGTTCATCGTCGCGGGCAGGGCGTGATTTCAGCTACCTCTCCTTCAGTCTGCGCTCCGTTTCCTCCGCCTGCCGGGAGTGACCGATCACTTCCTTGAGAAAATCGTCCTCGAAAGGCCGGCATACTTCGTCAGACGACGGATTTCGCCGAGAACGGCCTGCTCCAGAAAGTTCACTCTGACATAGTGCGTGGAGCCGCAGGTACCGTGATTCCCCTTATAGTTGGAGCAGTTGAAATACTTGATCTCCGGATTGCCCTGATTGAAATGGAAATGAAGATTGCTCCCGCAGCCGGCACTTTATTGCCCTTATATCAGCCCTTGTACATGTGCTCGTAGTTTGCCTCGATGCACTTGATAACATCGGTGAGGATATCGCAGGCGGGAGTCGGAACTCCGACCTTTTTGCCGTAATCGGAGATCGCGCCGGTCAGACATGTGACCTCGGTCTCCCTTTCGTTGATAACGACATCCTGCGCCATCGAGGGATAGTAATCGCCGATGGATTCAAGGACATTGGAATAATTGCTGACGGTGTAGTCCCAGATGCCCTCAATGCCCAGCGCCTCGGATACGTCAGCCGCCTCGCGCCAGATCTTCCATACGAGGTTGACTCCGTTCTCGTTTGCTGCGACGTACTTTACCTTCATTCTGAGTATCGCGCACATGGTGTTGAAGCCGCTGTTGGAGGTAGCCTTGCGCCATATATGGGGGCGTACATCGTCATAATACTTCGGGCCTATGCCGCCCTTGGCAAAGCAGTCTTCGAGATACAGGCCGACCTCGTCGGTGCGGGCGCACTTTACAACGGGGCCGAAGAACATATTGTTGCCGGGGAAGGGCTTGGAGATGCATACGCCGGGCTCGGGGAGCTCTGTTCCCATGTTGCCGCAGCCGTATATGATGCGATCCTCCGCGACATACTTTTTAAGGCACTCGTCGTTGCCGAGGCCGTTCTGCAAAGACACGACTACCGTGTCGGGACCCACGCATTTGAGAACGCTTTCCATTACTCTGTCGGTCTGCGTGGCCTTGACCATGATGATAACGATGTCCATGATGCCGATGTTCTCTGCGCTGGCCGCGGTCTTGAAGCCCTTGAGCAGATACTCGCCCGTGGGATCCTTCATTACGAGGCCGGCGCTGGCTACCTTGTCCATATGCGCCTTGTGGATATCTACGAGGGTGATGTCGTCCGCTCCGCCCTTTTTCAGGTATGCCGCGAAAACGCTTCCTGCCGCGCCGGAGCCTATCATTGCTATTTTCATAATTAATCCTCCTTTTTTGGTTGAAAAATCACAAAAAACTGTATATAATATTACTTGTTATTTTGAACATCAATCAGCTTGAAAAGAGAGATATTACCGTGATCGAAAACCATAAAATCAATAAAAGCTCAATGTCCGACCAGATATATAAGATAATAGCCGAAAACATATCCAGCGGCAAATGGAAGGCGGGAGACAAGCTGCCCTCCGAGGCCGAGCTTGCGGAAAGCTTCGGGGTAAACAGACTCACCGTCCGCGGCGCGCTCCAGAAGCTCAACGCAATGGGCGTTATCGAAACACGCACAGGCAGCGGAAGCTTCGTCGTTAACTTCAACTTTGAAGACTATATACGCGCCGCCTCGGTTTTCTATATAAACTCAAACCTCATGGAGGATCTGATAAACTTCAGAATGACCATTGAGATAGAGTGCGTCCGCCTAGCGGCCAAGCTTGCCACCGAGGAGGAGCTCAGGGAGCTTGAGCAGCTTGCACACGAGCACAACAAAATATATATGTCCTACACCGAGTATGACCATCCCGTGGACGAGGAGTGGATCCGCGCTACGGCGAGCAGCGACCTTGCCTTCCACGAGCAGATATATAAGATGACGCATAATCAGTATTATATATACACCTTTGCCATGATACACGATGCGCTTTATGACTACATGCTCCTGTGTACATCAAAATGGAAGCCGGAGCACTTTAAAAAATACGAGCACCGCGACATTCATTATTTCATTTATGAATCCATAAGAGACAATGATGTCACGCGCTGCATAAAGGAGTACAAGACCATGCTTCTTTCCTATGCGACCTCCGACGGCTCCATGCCGCGCATTGAGTACTGATACCGGTTTTCAATAAAACCCTTCCGATAAGCTGTTGTCGGAAGGGTCATTTTTTACCGCGATGACCCTGCACGGATAATTAGGATACCCACACAGGGCATCGCGAAGAAAAGAGGCTTATGCTTACTTCTTGGCCGCAATGCCTATCTCAAGACCGCGGCGGAATGCCGCTTCGTTGCGAGGATTGAGCTCGGGACGCTTTGCGCCGAGCTTTTTGAACGCGGTTTGAAGGACGTTCTCCACGGGGAGAATGTCGGAAACTCCGATTATCGCGCCAGTGACAACGAGGTTCATTACCTTCGGGTTGCCAAGCTCTATCGCAATATTGCCCGCATCAACCTTTACGACGGTGACATCGTCGTACTCTGGAACATTCTTTACTATACTGCTGTTTACGACGACCGTGCCGCCGGGTACGACTGCATCCTTAAAGCGCTCCATGGACGGCTCGTTGAGAACGACCAGCATGTCGGCTTGATTCACCTTGGGTGCGCCGACCTCCTCATCGGAGATGACAACATAGCAGTTTGCCGTACCGCCGCGCTGCTCCGCGCCGTACGAGGGGAAGTAGGTCACGAACTTGTCTGTGGTCTCACATGCGGTGTAGGACAGCAGCTGGCCGATCACCATAACGCCCTGACCGCCGAAGCCCGCAATGATTATAGATTTTTCCATATTTGCAGCCTCCTTACTTAGCACGGAATTCGCCGAGAGGGAATTCCTTCAGGATGACATTCTTTATATGGTCAACAGAGGCAAGAGGCGACATACCCCAGTTGGTGGGGCAGTTGGACACGATCTCAACAAAGCTGAAGCCCTTGCCGGCCATCTGATACTCGAATGCCTTCTTGATCGCAGCCTTTGCCTTGAACGCTTCGGGAACGCTTGCAAAGGTCACGCGGGAAATGTATGCGGGAGCATCGAGCTGGCTCAGAAGCTCACACATGTGCAGCGGGTAGCCGTGCTCCTCGGGCTTTCTGCCGTATGGAGCGGTGGTCGCCTTTGCGCCGACCAGCGTGGTAGGTGCCATCTGCCCGCCGGTCATGCCGTAGGTACCGTTGTTTATAAAGATAACGGTGAAGTTTTCGCCGCGGTTTGCCGCGGACATGGTCTCCGCCAGACCGATCGCCGCCAGATCGCCGTCGCCCTGATAGGTGAAGGTGAGCGTCTCCGGGCTACAGCGCTTGAAGCCGCTGGCCACCGCACAGGAGCGCCCGTGAGGTGCGGCAATAGTATCAAGATTCATATAGTTGAACGCAAGAGCACCGCAGCCGACGCCCTGTAACCAAGCCGCCTTCTGAACCATGCCCAGCTCGTCGATAGCCTCAAGGATCGTCTTTATGGCAGCCGAGTGCATACAACCCGGGCAAAAACCTGTGACAGCACCGTCATAAATACCACTCGGGCGGGTATATACTACTTGTTCACTCATTTTTGATTCCTCCCATTACTTGTCGCCGTATATCTTCCTTGCCTGTTCAAGAACATAGCCGCGGTCAAGAATCTGACCGCCGGAAGAAAGTGCGGTTGCGATTTCGGTGCGTCCGTGGACAACCAGATTGACATCCGAGCCGTACTGGGCGGGAATGGACATTTCCGCGACCAGTATACCCTTGAGCTTGGAATAGTTCAGCTTTTCAAAGGCCTCCGCCGGGAAGGGATTGACCATGAGTGGACGGATAAAGCCGACCTTGCAGCCCTCCCTGCGCAGAAGTTTTACCGCAGACTTTGCGATACGTCCGGAGATGCCGTATCCGGTGAGCACGAGCTCCGAATCCTCGGGAACATCAAATTCATATGCAACCTCGTCACGAGCCCACACCTCGTAAAGCGCCGCGTCCTCTCTGTTCATTGCCTCCTGACTGAGCTTGTTTGACAGACCGGGGCCGCACATGACCGAATGCGGCTCGCCGCCGTTTCTGCCGATGGCGGCATACGCCTTCTTCTCCTCGCGGAGCCTTGCGATCTCCTCGTCGCTCTTTGCCTCGGGCAGAACGACCGGCTCCATCATCGTGCCGATAACGCCGTCAAGAAGAAGGTAGGTCGGGCGCAGATACTTGTCAGCCTTTTCAAATGCCTCGTAGGTCATGTCCACGGCTTCCTGAACGGAGGAGGGAGCAAAAACGAGCATCTGGAAGCCGCCGTTACCGGAGGCCTTGGTAGCTTCAAAATAATCCTGCTGTGCGGGCTTGATGTCGCCTATGCCGGGGCCGCCGCGCTGGAAGTTTGCGATAACGGACGGAAGTCTCGCACCGGCGAGGAAAGCAATGCCCTCGCTCTTGAGCGCAATGCCGGTCGAGGACGAGCTCGTCATGCATCTCACGCCTGCCGCAGCTGCGCCGAAGACCATATTCACGGAAGCGATCTCGCTCTCGCCCTGAATAAACACGCCGCCCACCTGAGGCTGCTTGCGGGACATATACTCGGGCATTTCGTTCTGCGGGGTGATGGGATAGCCCGGGAAAAAACGGCAGCCTGCGCGGATAGCCGCCTCCGCTACAGCCTCTGTGCCTTTCATAAAAATCTTATCTGACATTTTATTCTTCCTCCTTGAATACAGAGATAGCTGCATCGGGGCAAATGCGGGCACACATGCCGCAGCCTATGCATTTTTCAGGTTCAAGGGGCTGAACATACTGATAGCCCTTTGCATTCGTCGCCTCCGTTGTGCCGAGAACCTTTTTGGGGCAGGTCGCAACACAGTAGAGGCAGCTCTTGCAGGCTTCAATATATATATCAATCCTTCCTTTTGCCATTTGAAAACACTCCTTTTAATTATTCTCGAAACCTCACCGCAGCCATTCGGGCACGGTGTGCAGTTCAATTGTAAACACGGGTAAGCTGCATTTTTGTGCAACGGCATCTGCAATGCCGTCCATGGCACAAATGAACTCGAATTCAGTTTTCGGAAGCATCACGCGCAGTCTGTCGATGCCGTTGAGGACATCCTCCGGAGTCGTGTCCGGTCCATAATTCGGGTTTGCCGCAACAGAAATTTTTTCAAGATGCGCCGCTCCCACCGTTCTGGATATCGTTTCCTCGATATCCTCCCGACTGCCCGACCACGGGCGGTAGGGATTGATGAGATACACGACCTTGGTGGCCGGATCGTTCAGATATCCGGCAAACTGGCCTATCATATGGCTGCCGTATGCACCGCCGCCGATATCGAGCAGCACGATGCTGTCCGGATCGCGCAGGCGCTCGATAACGCCTGCGGCAACGATGGGGGTATCCATAAGCTGCTCCTGACAGTGGAAAACAACGCCGCCGAGGGTGACGAAGCTGCTGTCTCTTGCCCTGAAAATGGGCTTTGTCTGATCCATATCGAAAAAATGGACCTGCCTGCCGCCAACTCTGTGCATAGCCAGCGCAAGATTAATGGAAACCTCGGTTTTACCAGAGCCCGCTTCGCCGATTATTACAAAGTTTTTTGTGTTTTCGGTGAGCATTTTTGCAATAGAATCATTCACCGGCAAACCTCCTCATCAGATAAATCTCTAAACCGGCTGCCGTCTCCTGCGGCAGTCAACCTGCGCGGAGCGCCTTGCGGCGCTCCTTGGGCAGGGTTAGGGAGAGAAAATTGCTACACTTCCTGATATTTGTATTCGCCTTCAAAGCAGACCCGCTTGTCGAATATGGCGCAGAGGATGTAGGCTGCAAGGGAGACGACGAATACCGTGTAAATGGGCTGACCCGCGATGGAGAGCGAGGGAGAGATGAACTTGCAGAGCACAAATGTAACGATGCCCAAGCCGAATACGACCCAGCCACTGGACTTCTTGAGCGTCCTGGAGAAGAAGAACACGCCGAACATAAGGATGGTGTAGGGTGCCCACAGAGACAGAACGCTCATGATGGCTCCGAGAATGCTCGAGACCTGAGTAGCGATGACATAAGCGGCGGCGCTGTATGCAACGATGATCCAGCGGGAGGCGACCACCTGCTTCTCATCGGCCATATCGGGCTTGAAGAAGCGGAGAATGAAGTCATTTGTAGTCATGGTTGACAGGGATACGAGAAGACCCGATGCCGTTGAGATGCACGCGGCCATAACGCCCGCAAGCAGAAGTCCGCACACCACGGGGTTCAGGGTAGCGGTGACAGCGGCCATCGACATTGCGGCGTTGCCCTCCAGCTCGGGGAAGAAGCCTGCGGCAATTATGCCAAAGATCGCGGAGATAAAGCCTGCGGGGATCATGAGGATCGCACCGAGAACAAAGCCGTTTTTTGCGCTCTTCTCACTCTTTGCGGAAATTGCGACCTGAATGGTGCTTGCCGAGGGAGATGCCTGAAGCAGCATGGTCAGACACCATGCGCAGATGGCCGCAGGACCCATGCCGGTGACGAGATCCCACCAGTGTGAGCCGTCGCCGGATTTGCCCGCCGGCAGAGCCGCGGTGATGGTCTCAAAGCCGCCGTACTGCGTAACTGCAACTATGCAGCCTATGATAAGGCCCGCATAAATGAGGACTACGTTTATAACGTTGGTCAGCGCGGTGGACCACATGCCGCCTACGACGGCGATGAAGCAGAGAATGCAGATTGAAATTATCAGGCCGAGCTCATAGCTGACGGAGGGGATGACCGCGTTAAGGATCGTGCCGCCCGCGATGACCTGAAGAGCAACTATCGTGACCTGAGTCACGAGCTGGATAACGAGGCCGAGGGTCTGAAAGCTCTTGCCGAACAGATGGTTCCACATACCGTTAATGGTTTTGAAGCCAGCCTTTCTGAGCTTTCCTGCAAAGCAGAAGGCCATAAGCAGTGCACCCATTGCCCATGCAACGTCATACCATGCGGCGGAAAGACCGGAGCTGTACGCATTCTGAGCAACGCCCGTTGTGGAGGTACCACCGATTGCAAGACCTGCGATGGTAACGCCTACGAGCAGGGTGCCGAGCTTCTGGTCAGCAAAAAGGAAAGCCTTTGAGGATCCTTTTTTCTGAAGACGTGTGGAATACCACGATGTGAAAAACAGTGCCAGCATGTAGATAATAATAATTGCCAGTGCCATAATTTTACTCCTCTCTTTTCGTTCTTTTTTCCTGTCTTATTTTTCAGTCCGTCTTTCCCCGGACTGTAAGCTGACGAAAGTTGAACTCCTATCGGTTCTGGCAGGCTGATTTTCACCCATGCGGCGTTAGAGCCCTCGAAAACACGATAGTATTCCCTGCGGGCTTTGCCTTGCCTGAGCAAAAATCAGCTCTGTCAAAACTGCTCGCACCTGTCAGCAGACAATTTTTATGCGATTTTCGCCTTTCTTTGATGCAGATGGGCTGTCGCCCATAAAAGAGAAAAAGGCTGAAAGCGCCGAAAAGGGGCGCTGACAGGAGGCAGCGGTTCGACTTCCGTCAGCTTATGAACAAAATTACCGAACGGAAGCTACGAGTTCCTCAAATGTGCCGCCTGCGGGCAGCACACCCAGCTTGACCGCCAGACCGCAAAGCTCCTGCGCAAGAGCCTCGCTTACTTCCATGCCGCTTTCCTTGTTTTCTTTGAATTTCTTAAATTCAATCTCGCCAGGCATGAATATCTCCTTGCAGCCCTCTGCGGGACGGCTGCCCTTCATAACGCGGACATAATCATCAGCACACTTTTTGAATTCGTCGATGGGCATGAACTTGGAGGGGTCTATCATTATCATGCAGAAGCCGGTGTTTTCGGGCTCAAGCTTCTCCGGAGCGCCGATGCCGGTGCCGTAGCTTGCGCCGGAAAGGACGGAGGATACAATATCGACCATAACTGCCAGACAGTAGCCCTTGTGCGCCGCGATAGGCAGTACGGTGTAGGCCGCCTTGGAATCGGTGGTGGGCTTGCCGTCGAAGTCGTTCGCCCAGCCTTCGGGAAGCTGCTTGCCCTCTCTTGCATAGGCTTGGATCTTGCCGAAGGCAACGCCGCTGGTGGAAATGTCCATAACAACGGGATATTCGCTGCCCGTGGGAACGCCAACCACGATAGGGTTAGTGCCCAGCAGTCTGTCTGCTCCGCCGTAGGGTGCCATTGAAAGATAGGTGTTGCAGCACACAAGGCAGATAACGTCGTTTTTTGCTGCGCGCCAGCCATAATAGGATGCACAGCCGATGTTCGAGCTCTGGCGGCCTGTGCAGATCGCAATGCCGTACTGCCGTGCCTTGGGCAGCAATGCGTCAAAGGCCTTGTTGATGGTCACGACACCCAGAGCATTGTCGCAGTCGAGATGCAGTATGCTGCCCTCGTCCTTGAGGACCTTTACATTCGGCTTGGGATTATACGCTCCCGTTCCGAACAGCTTGAGATAAAGTGCCAGTCTTGACATGCCGTGAGAATAAACGCCGGTAAAATCGGAATGCGTGACTACGTCACCGGCGATATCCGCATCCTCCTCTGACATACCGCAGGCGTTAAGCAGCGCCTTTGTGAGCCGGCGCTCTTCTTCGTAGTTGATTTTTGCCATAAGCGTTCCTCCTTTTTTGAATCCGCTGAATTTATATGAATTTATGATCTAAAAAGTTAATGCACTGATCCGTTAAAAAATAAATTAAATCAAAACAGGTAAATGGCATTGCTTTTTTGTCTGTGCCTTGTTATCATTAACTCAGCGTTTCTGTCGACTTGTTCGCTAGCATGCTAGCCTGCTTGCTTGCATTGTAGCATTTCACAAAATGCTTGGCAATGATAATTAATTTTTTGTCAATTTTATAGTTAAAAGATGTTTTATTTATGTAATTTATAACGAAATCGGTGATAAAATGGAAAAAACCTGTTCCCGCTCCGTGTCACTTGCCGCAGGTTTTATAATAATGCTGTGCTACGGCCTGCTTTACGCATGGAGCATCTACTCAAGTCCCCTCGGCGAGCAGTTCGGCTGGACCAGCGCACTGCTCGGCACATGCTTTACCGTGATACTGATTTCCTTCTGCCTCGGCGGAGTGCTCGGAAGCATTCTTACAAAGCGCCTTGACAGCCGCAGATCCGTCATGATCGGCGCGTTTATGAGTCTTGTCGGCTACGGTCTTGCCTCGACCGTCACTGCGGAAAGCGTCTGGCTGATTTTCGCCGGGTTTTCCGTATCGGGGCTTGCCTGCGGCGTGGTATACAACGCAACAGTTTCTACCGTTGTAATGCGCTTTCCCGATAAAAAGGGCTTTGCCTCGGGGCTGCTGCTGATGGGCTTCGGCGCAAGCACCCTTGTTTTCGGAAGCCTCGCGTCCGCCCTCATGTCCCACGAGAGTCTCGGCTGGAGGAGCGTTTACATTGCAACGGGCATACTTCTTTTAATAGTCGGTGTGCTCGGGAGCCGCTTCATTGCTTCCGGCTCCGGGGATATCGCGGTGAGCGCGGGCTCTTCCGAAAGAAGCGGCTTTACGCCCAAGCAGATGCTCAGCTCGGCAAGCTTCTGGCTGTTTTTCTGCTCTGCGGCGATCCTTACGATCTTCGGTCAGGGCATTATCGGACATGCCAAAAGCATCGCCGTCGAGGGCGGAGCGAGAGCCTCTCTCGCAGCGCTCACCGTGGGGCTCGGCTCGGTCGCAAACGGTGTGGGTAGGATCGTTTTTGGCATACTGCATGACAAAAAGGGCTATAAATTTGCTTTGACGCTGGATGCCTTTATTCTTATCGCCGCCGGCGCTGTCCTTGTCCTGTTCCTCCCGAAAAACGTGCCCGCCGTCATAATCGCGGCCATTATGCTCTGCGGCCTCGGCTACGGTGCCGTGCCGCCCATTTCCTCATCGGTAACTCAGGAATTCTTCGGCTCGGAATACTATGCGCAAAACTTCAGCATCACCAACCTGAGCATAATCGTTGCATCCTTCGGCTCGACGATCATGGGAAGCATGCAGACCGCCTCCGGCTCATATGTCTCGGGAGCTGCCGTTCTTGCCGCGCTGGAGCTTGTCCCGATAGTCCTGCTCGCCGTTCTTGCAAAATTGAGAAAAAAGGAGACCTGATAATATGAATGTTTACGAAGAATACAGGCGGAAGCTCGTTTCCGCCGAGGAAGCCGTTAAGCTTGTAAAAAGCGGCGACTGGGTGGATTATTCCCAAACCTGCTCGTTCCCCGAGGCGCTGGATGCAGCGCTGGCAGCAAGGCGCGACGAGCTTCATGATGTCAAGATCAGAAACGCAATAGCCATGAAGCCCGTGCAGGTCGTTGAATGCGACCCCGAGCAGAAGGCGTTCACATACAATGTATGGCACAGCTCCGGCATAGACAGAAAATACATCGACAGCGGCAGAGCATATTATTCTCCCATGCTTTTCCGCAACTGCGGCTCTTACTACCGGCGCGGATACGCACCCGTAAATGTCGCCATGATCTCCGTTGCCCCGATGGACAAGAACGGCTATTTCAGCTTCGGTCTGACCAACTGCTGCACTCAGGATATCCTCGATGCCGCCGAGCATATAATTCTCGAGGTAAATGAGCAGATGCCCGTTATCTACGGCATGGAGGGCGACCATGTCCATATCTCAGAGGTCACATATGTTGTGGAGGGGCACAATGATATATGCGTAGCCCCCGGCGGCGAGGCCTCCGAAACGGATAAGAAGATAGCCTCCGTCATTTTCCCGCATCTTTATGACGGCATCACCCTGCAGATCGGCATTGGCGGCATGCCCAACGCGCTCGGCGGTCTTATTGCCGAGTCCGATCTTAAAGACCTCGGCATGCACACCGAGCTCATGAGCGACGGCTACCTCAAGCTCTACAAGGCGGGAAAGATTACAAATAAAAAGAAGGCTATAAACCGCGGCAAGGGTGTTTTTTCCATCTGCAACGGCTCAAAGGAGCTTTACGAGTTCCTCGACTGCAATATGGGCATTCTGTCCGCACCCATGCGCTATGTAAATTCACCCGAGACCATACGGCAGCTAGACCACTTCGTATCCATAAACGGCTGCATAGCCTGCGATATCTACGGGCAGGTCTGCTCCGAAAGCGCGGGCACGAGGCACATAAGCGGGACCGGCGGCCAGCTTGACTTCGTAACCGGCGCATACTCGTCAGAGCACGGTCAGGCCTTCCTTGCGATGAGCTCAAGCTTTACAGACAAGAAGGGCGTTGTCCACTCCCGCATTCTGTCCAAGTTCACTCAGGGTGACATTATTACAACTCCTCGCACTCAGGCTCCCAGCATCGTCACCGAGTACGGCATTGCAAGGCTAAGCGGGCTTGCTACTTGGCAGCGCGCCGAAGCGCTTATAAGCATCGCCCACCCCGATTTCCGCGAGGAGCTCATTGCCGCTGCCGGACAGCAGAAAATCTGGAGAAGGTCAAATAAACGCTGACAAAGGAGAATCTCACCATGACAAAGCCTCTTCCTTTACAGGGATATAAGGTCATCGAGCTTGCGACCGTTGTCGCCGCGCCTACCGCAGGCCGCCTTCTTTCCGACTACGGCGCAGAGGTCATCAAGATCGAAATGCCGCCCGCCGGCGATCCTCTCCGAGAAATGGGTGAAATGCACATGCTGCCCACCGAGCCGGGCAACAATCCCCTGTTCGACACCTTTAACTCCGGCAAAAAGCTTATCTCCGTTGATCTGAAAAAGCCGGAGGGCTTCAAGCTGCTTACGGAGCTGCTTGCCGATGCGGACGTTTTTATTTCAAACATCCGCCCTCAGTCTCTTGAAAAGCTTGGGCTCGGCTATGAGACGCTGAAGGAAAGCTTCCCGCGCCTTGTATATGCCCACTTCTCGGGCTTCGGCCTCAAGGGGCCGGACAAGGACAGACCCGGCTATGACACGACGGCCTTCTGGATGAGAACCGGCGCGGTGGGCGACTGGCTGCCCGACGGCGGCTTCCCCGCGAGGCCCTCCTTTGCCTTCGGCGATATCGTGAGCGCCGCATATTTTCTCAACGGCATACTTATGGCGCTGCTTGCGCGTGAGCGCACGGGGCACGGCACGATGGTCTCGACCTCTCTGTTCAACACGGGAATATGGGCAAACGCGACCTCTGTCGTGAACACCCAGCCTCAGTACGGCAGGGTCTATCCCAACTCGCGCTATGACCCGTGGAATCTCTTCAGCGACTATTACCGCTGCGCCGATGGCGTGTGGATAGCCCCCGTCAGCAGAAATTACACCATTGACCGTCCGCTTCTGGCAAGGCTGTTCGATGCCCCCGAGCTTGTGGAGGATCCCGACTGCGTGACCGTCAGCCAGATACGCAAGGCCGGAAAGCTCGAAAGCGTTATCCGGCGTGTCGGCGAGGCCGTGGCAAAAAAGACAGCCGAGGAATGGATAGCACTGTTCGAGGAATGCGACCTGCCGTACGAGACCGTGCGCAGCGTTCAGACGCTTTACCGTGACCGGCAGGCATGGGAAAACGGCTTCTTTGAAAATGTCAGCTATCCCGACGGCAGCGAGCCCGCAATGCCCGTGCCGCCGATCATATTCACGGAATACGCAAGGCGCGGCTTTACGCCTCAGGGTGAGCTGGGTGCGGACACCGACGGCGTTCTTGCGTCTGCGGGCTATTCCGGCGAAAGCATTGAGCGTCTGAAAAAAGACGGCGTTATAAAATGAGACTGTCAAAGAACCACTGTTTTCAAGCAGCGAAAACAGTGGTTCTTGCGTATATTGGGGCAAAAGCACACAAAATCGTGTGAAAAGCGGAGCTGTTCCAACTCCGATTTGCCAGCCTTTTCAGAAACCCGCCGAGCTCGGAGGGCGGAATTTTGTGCAGCCTGCATCGGCCTTGTAGTCTTTCGGGGGGGCTTAAGCACATGCGCGACATAGAACAAGCCCCTGTTTTGAGTTTTGTCAAAGCAGGGGCTTTGTCCATGGTCTGCGGTGTTTTCTTCTTCGTCATGGGTGGTCGCTCCTTTCTGTCCGTAGACATAGAAAAAGGACAGTCGA
>ERZ779821.281-NODE-281-length-19452-cov-5.14131_pt1 | contig 19452 bp, 18 predicted proteins | sample MGYA00511884_ERZ779821 | MGnify/ENA primary metagenome ERZ779821 (study PRJEB29588, sample SAMEA2152664) | human gut metagenome | biome: human gut; feature: human-associated habitat; material: faeces | place: Denmark | collected 2008/2010 ... | reverse complement strand
TTCCTGCTGCGAATGCATGGGCGGAGATCTGATTCCCTGCTGCTGATTTTCTGCTTTTTCAGCCGCTTTTGGGGCTTTGCAATTGCTTTATAAACATGAAAAAAATTTCTGCAACAACAAAACTGACCCTTTCCGCCATGAGCACCGCGCTCAGCGTTGTGTTTCTTTATGCGGCATCCGTCATTCCGACGGCAAAGCTTGCGCTGTGCTTTTTGACATCGCTCATGCCGTGGATACCCCTCAGGGAACGCGGCGGGTTCGTCTACGCCCTTCTGAGCTATGCGGCAACGGGCGCGATATGCTTTTTTCTGATTCCGAACAAGCTGTATTTTGCAGCGTACATCCTGTTTTTCGGCTGCTACGGAATGATTAAGCTCGGCATAGACAGCGTTATCCGCGACAAGCTTGTTGCCTTTGCCGCAAAGCTTATCCTCTGCAACGGCCTTGCTGCACTTGTGATATTCGGCGCAGGCAAGCTGTTCAGTCTTGACATAATCGCTCAGCTGCCGAATTATCCGTTGTACATTATTATTCCTGCGATTGAGATTTTCTTTATCGCATACGAACTTGTTTTCACGCTTTGCGTACGCGTTTTTGATGACAGGCTCCGCAACGTTATCATCACCCGCCGCTGAAGCGCCCGACACCGTTTAAACTTAAACCGCAAAAGGAGAAAAACAATGAAAAAAACCTTCCGCAATGTTATAATTTTTGCACTTGCGCTCTGTTTCGTGTCTGCTGTGCTGAGCCTTTGCGCCTGCAAAAAAACTCCGCAGACGATCGAAACCGACTATTGCGCCTATTCCGAGATTCCTGCCGATTACACACCCGAACAGGCTGAGGCGGATGGCTGCCTTGTTGTTTACCAAAGCCAAGGAACCATCAAAAATTCAACCGTCATGACCGACTTTGCGAAAACAACAAAAAAGGGCAGCCCTGCACTTCTGCGCGTTGCAACTTACTATGAAAAAGTTGTCACCGGCGGTGAGCCGGAGCTTGTCGTTGTCGATATTGAATACAAGGACGGCGTTTATCGCACGCATTACGAACAGGTAAACGAGGACGGCACAAAAGAGGCATTTGACGACAAATATAAATATCTCGTTGCCATTGACCGCGTAAGAGGCACTTCAACGCAGGTTTTCAGCTCCGGCTACATGCTCACAAACGATGAGGATGTTACCTATGCCGACTATGCGTCAAGCTTGTCACGCGATCCCTCCGAATGGATCGATGCCTATATCATCTACCTTTTGACCGCAGTTATGTAAGGTTCAACTGAATTAAAAAACTTTGAAAGGGGTGAATCGAATGCATTTGCAGGAATCCGGCGAAATGTATCTTGAAACCATTCTTGTGCTTTCCCGCAGGTTGAACAAGGTTCGCAGCGTTGACGTTGCGGAAGAAATGGGCTATTCAAAGCCCAGCGTTAGCCGCGCCGTGGGTATATTGAAGAAAAACGGCTATATCATCATGGATGGTTCCGGACATCTTTATCTCACGGATGAAGGGCGTTCGGTCGCCGAAAAAACATTCGAACGTCACCGCGTTTTAACAAAAGTATTCACAAAGCTCGGTGTTTCTGCCGGAATCGCCGCAGAGGATGCCTGCAAAATCGAGCATGTTATTTCCGATGAAACCTTTGAGGCAATTAAACGCTTTGTCGCCGAACACAGCGATTGACTTTTCGCTTTCGGCACTGCGCCCGACAAATAACCCTTCCGCCGAACGTTTGACGGAAGGGTTTTGTTTGCATTTGTTCACCTTGTTTCGGCATAATCCTGTTCCGGCAAAAGCCCTTTCGGTTCAAACTGCCGCAACTCCAACCGATAGGAAAACCCTTTTTCCGTTGGCTTATACGGCATGAATCCAACCGACTCAAAGCAGCGTTTCGAACAGATGTTCCACGAATAAATCTCCTGAACTAAAAGCTCCGAAATGCCGTTCCGCTTCGCCCTTGCCGCAAGAAAGCTTACAACAGCCCTGCCTATGCCGCGCCCGCGATACTCTGCCTCGCCGATCACAATCGGCATATCCTGCACGGAAAACGTAACATCCCCAACAGGGCGAAACTCACCGTTTTCCTTTGCTTCAATAAAATACAGCTCACCGTGAACGTTCAAATAATCATACATCCTGTGCAGTTTTTCCGAAGTATACGGTTCACGAACGCCGTCAACAAGGAACACGATTTCCGGGTCCGAATACCATTCAAGTGCAAAATCGCATTCGCCCGCATACCTCCGCAGTCTGAGTTCGGGCGTTATATCAAGAATTCGTTCATCCGCACCGCTTTGCATCATTTTCAAGCCCTCCTTCTTGGCTTTCTCTGTTTCATTATACATTCGCCGCCCCTCAAAAGCAAGCAAATCGGGCGAACAGCTTTTGCCGTCCGCCCGAAAAGTTCATGCTTGATTGCCGTTTTTCAGTTTAAGCCCGCTGTCTGCGGTTTAATTCTCATCATGAACAAACGTTCGATCCTTGATATGCATCTCGGCAATGTTGTTTCCGTCGCTGTCAATGCAGCGGAAAACAAGCCTCACAAGCGGTGTTCCCGTTTCGGATGCGATCTCGTCCGCATATCGCTGAAGTGCCGCTGTGATATCGGCCTGACTGTATTTGCTTTCGAACTCCTGACTGTCAACGGCCTTGTTGTATTTGAATTCAAACACAATGTCGCTCTCTTCGGCATGGCATCCGTTCCACTTTGCATCCTCCTCCATAAACGTGCTTAATTCCGCATTCAACCGCTCCGCATTCTCGCTGCAATATTTCGCGGCGGCTTTTACCGCATATTCGGCTTCGTCCGTGTCATCGATAATCGTAATCGTTCCGGCGGAGGATTTATAGTTTTTGTCAATTATGTGGTCATACAGCACATTATCGTCATTATCGATGAATCTGATAATCAGCCTTACGCTGTCGTCCCCAACGGTTTCCGTAAGGTTCTTGAACAGGGTATTGTTGTACAGATCATCGGTGCGAGCGTATTCCTCCCAAATCTCCTGCGTCCACTTGGAAGCCACAGACGAATCGAACGACATAACATGAACAAGGTCGCGCCCCTCCGCTTTGTAGCATTCAATTGTTGTTTCATCATATTCCAAGCCCGTCGGCAATGTTTCAATGCTTTCGGAGAGGTCCTTATTCATAAGCTCGGCGTATTCGCTTACCTTTTTTGCAATCGGGTCTTCGTTTTTTTCGGCAGAGTCCTTGCAGGCGCAGATTGAAACCGCAAGGAGCAAAATCAAAATCGCGGAAATAATCCTTTTCATGTTTTTCATGTTTGTTATCATCGCTTTCGCAGTGTCGAAAGCTTCCTTTCTTTCTTTTTTGCGGAGGGTTGTTTTGTAAATTGTTTCGCAGAATCTTTCAAAACAAATCGGCACGGAAGCAAACTCTTTTTTAATTGCGCCTGCCTCCGTGCCGAAAGTTCAACCGGGTTAATTATCGCATTTTGCTATAACGTATCAGCCGTTATCGCCGGGAACAATAACGGGAATGTCCTCTCCGACGGAGTCGTCGGATTCGGCATTCATGAATTCCTCATAAGAAACAGCGACAAGCTCCGTTTCTTCGGCATCGCCCTCTTCAAGGAAATATGCCTCAGTGACAATGACACTTGTTGCGGTTGAAATCAATTCAAGAAATTCATCGTCAAAGCAGTCAAGGAAATCGGAACCGCCGGATTCCTGAATGCGCATGATGCCGAGTTCGCGGGCGGAAATGTTCGGATCGTCAACAGGGGTGAAGGTAATTTCTCGGCACACAGCGTACGGATTATAATCCGGATCTGAGGCATCGAGAGCCACGGGCTGAAGTTCGAAGTCCGGCTCTTGGCCGGGTTCTGCTGTTGCACTCGATCCGATTCCGAATGCCGAGCAGAACAGCATTGCTGCCATCATGATCAAACAGATAATTCTCTTCATGTTACACTCCTTGTACTGAATAGATTTGTGTTGCCACATTTAGTATTATACAGCAAATATTGGTATCTGTCAAGTACCATATTATATCCAATTACACTATATTTTAGATTTTTCTTCCAAAGCAAAAATAAAAGAATCTGACATACGGCTTTCACCGCCTGCCCGATTCTTCTTTTGCCCGATGTTTTATTCAATCGAACATGCCCGTGTCGGTTTATTACCCTTATCCGAAAAATCGACAATCATATTCGAATTATTTGCACCAATCGGAATTGATTGAACCCGTTGGCCTTCGCTGTCCAAAAACATCAGGACAACGCCTGTATATGTGATTTCCGATGCATCGGCAATCTCCTGAGCGATCGGCCGAAACTCGGCAATGATGTTTTCCGTATCCGGAGCAAACCTCTGCTGAAACTCAGGATTGGATATTTTCTCGTCAAATCTGAACTCGATCACAAGAGCCGAATCGTCAACATAGCAGGCGGAGCATTGGGCGCCGCTGAAATAGTTTTTGTATTTTTCAATGATTTTTTCGCCGTTTTCCCTGCAATACTTATCGAGATGCGATTTCAGCACCTCTTGTTCGCTCGGGAACTGTTTTTCACAGCCGAAAGCAAAAACCGCAGCAAGAACCATCAAAACCGCCGCCGCAATGCAAAGCAGCCTCTTTTTCATCATAAACCTCCCAATATCAACATATTTGTGTTGTCACATTTGATATTATACCGAAAACATTTACATCCGTCAAGCCTTATCAAGCGTAAATTTTTCATTAATTTGCCGTTTCGGAAAAAAGCTGCAAATTTGCACTTGTTTGTGAATATAAAAAAGGGTATAATGCAGACTGGGCGATGCGCAGTGCGCAGCCGCAAAAACAAAAAACAAAGGAGCATCTATGGGTCTTTTGGAAATCGCACGCGATTTTGCCGTCGCGAACTGGGACAACGCCATTATGTGGGTTATCGGCGGGATCCTTATTTATCTTGCAATCAAAAAGGATATGGAACCCACTCTTCTTTTGCCGATGGGATTCGGCGCGATCATTGTGAACCTGCCGGGTTCCGCAATTGCGGCGGACGGCGGAATCATCCGCATTCTTTACGACTGCGGCATTGCAAACGAATTTTTCCCGCTGGTGCTTTTCATCGGCATCGGTGCAATGATCGACTTCGGCCCCGTGCTGACCAACCCGAAACTTATGCTTTTCGGTGCGGCGGCGCAGTTCGGCATATTTTTCACGCTCTGCATGGCAACCCTCTGCGGGTTCGGTCCGATGGAATCAGCTTCCATTGCGATAATCGGCGCGGCGGACGGCCCGACAAGCATTGTTGTTGCAAACCACCTCGGCATCAGCGCAAACAACCCGGGGCTTTTCAGTGCGATCGTTGTTGCGGCATATTCCTATATGGCCCTTGTTCCGATTATACAGCGACCCGTAATAAAACTTATCACAACCAAGCACGAGCGGCTTATCCGCATGGAATACGAACAGCGGGACGTTTCAAAGCTGACCCGAATTCTGTTCCCGATCGTTATCACATTTGTGGTCGGCATCGTTGCGCCGGGCGGTCTGCCGCTCATTGCCTGCCTGATGTTCGGAAATCTGCTTCGCGAATGCGGCGTTCTGAATGCACTTTCCGAAACGGCACAGAAGGTGCTTGCAAACCTTGTCACGCTGTTCCTCGGGCTATCCATTGCCGCCACGATGAGCGCGGACAAATTCCTGCGCCCGCAGACGCTGCTTGTTCTGGGGCTTGGCCTTGTTGCATTCGTGTTTGACACGGTCGGCGGCGTTTTCTTTGCAAAATTCATCAATCTGTTTGCAAAGAAAAAGATAAATCCCATGATCGGTGCGGCGGGCATTTCCGCTTTTCCGATGTCTGCAAGGGTCGTTCACAAGCTTGGACAGGAAGAGGATAATCAGAATTTTCTGCTTATGCACGCTGTCGGCGCAAATGTTTCCGGTCAGATTGCGTCCGTCATTGCCGGCGGCTTGATTCTCAGCATCTTCGGTTCCATGCTCGGTTGACGGAAAGGAGCGAATATTATGACGTTATTCAGCACAAATTCACTCGTTATGAACGGATTCTTTGATTTTAGCAAGGATGGTTTCGGCTTTGTCGATTCGCTTAAGGTCATGCTGCTCGGGCTTATCATCATCTTTGTTGTTACGGGCGTTTTGATTCTTTGCGTTGCCGCACTCAACAAAATGAGCGCAAGGAGCAAGCGTTCCGCAGACAAAAGGAATGCTGGAAAGAATAAGTAAAATATATTTCCTGTTATTCTTGCAGCATACATCAATTCAATCGGAATAATCTTCCCTTGTTCATGCGAAAAACTCCGCCGTTTATGCGGAGTTTTCATTTTGTTTTTATAATCTCGGTTTTAATTCGGTACGGTTTCGCGGCAGGTTCAGCCCGGTGCCGCCCCAAATTCGGCGGATTTAACCGAAACTTTTTCAAGCCTGCCAATCCGCGCTCCGTTATGCAAACTCGAAAACGAGGCAGCCGCGCCGCCCCGTTTTCGAAAGGAGTCATCTGATTATGCAAAAAAAGCACGGAACCCCGCCTCTTTTATCAGCCTTTTGCTTCATCACCGTTTTGGGAGGATCTCCGGGCCGCACTCGAACCGTGCGACCCGAAAAAACCTCCGTTTTGGGGTTGAATAATGTCGATTTCGGTGATACAATCAATATAGGGTATAACGTAACGTTACAGTCAAGCCCTTTCAAAAAATTTTTTGGACGCGCAATGTTTTCATGCCGAAAACATTCAGCCGCGGAAGGAGCCGCCGTGACAACAAAGGAATTTGCAAAGCTCTGCGGAGTTGAAAAGCGGACGCTGTTCTTTTATGATGAAATCGATTTGCTCAAGCCTGCGCGCATACTGCCCAACGGCTACCGTGAATACGATTTTTCGCAATTGCCGCGCATGGAATCCATCCGCCTGCTGCAATCGGCGGGGCTGAATCTTCGTGAAATCAAATCCATGCTGCTCTGCGAAAGCGGACATAATATCGACATTATAAACGACTGCCGTCAGCGCGTCATGCAGCAAATGGCGGATATGCAGGCGGGACTCTGCTATATTGAGCGGAGAGTTGCCCTGCGCAAAAGTTATCTTGAGCACACGCCCGGCGAGATTTTTACGGAAAATGCGCCCGCACTGCCAATCTCCGCAATAAACGCCGATAATGTCGGCAGCAATCATTCCCTCGGCATAAGTTACTTCTCCCTCGGGCATTATCTCGGGGTTGAAGAGGATGCCGAAGCCCTTCATCCGCGCCGTTTTTTTAAGCATTGCCGTTCGGAAACCGCCAATGAGTTCCTTCCCGCCGGGCAATATGCCTGCATGTTCCTGCACGAGGCGGACAATGAGCAGATTTTTTATATCTCGCCGTGGGTAAAACGCTTTGTTGAGCTTGCAGAAGCAAAGGGTCTTTCCGTTGAACGCACGGTCTATGTTGAAGATTTGCCCGCGTGGCTGATTGACGAGCCCCGCAGTATGATTTTGCGTTTTGCGGCGCGTATTGCGTCTTAGTCTGTAAAATATATCTTTGCGTGTAATATTTAATTTAAAGTAATTTATAAAATGAGGTTATGATCATGAAATCCGAATTCAAAAAGATTGCAATTATCTGTGCGAGCGAGCGTGAGCTTGCTCCGTTTCTTCCGTTGATTGAAAACCCGACAATTTCCGAACGGGCAATGCTGCGCATTCACGAGGGCAGGCTGAACGGGTTTGAAGTCGCGGCGGTTTATTGCGGCGTTTGCAAAGTTAATGCCGCCGCAGCCACACAAATTATGATAGATTGTTACGGTGCGGACACCGTCATCAGTGCGGGAGCCTCCGGCGGAATGGCGGAAGAGCTTCAACTGTTCGACACCGTTGTTGCAGCCGAGGCCTGTTATCATGATGTTCACGAACGCATTTTGACCGATTATCACCCGTTTATGAAAACACAGTTCTTCCCCGCCTCATCGGAGCTTGTTTCGGCAGCGAAAGCCGCAGCAAAACCCCTTGCCGAGCGCGGACAGCGGATATTTTTCGGGCGTACCGCAACAGGTGAAGCGTTCATTGCCGACGAGGGACGTGCGGATATTAATTCCCGCCTTGCACCGCTTGCGGTTGATATGGAATCCGCTGCGATCGCTCATGTCTGCTATTTAAACGGCGTTCGCTTCATCGCGGTGCGCTGCATCACGGACACCGCAAAACACAGCGGAGTCGGCACATTTGAAGAAAACTGTTCCCGTGCTTCCGAAATTGCAAAGGATTTTGTTTGCGCAATGCTTAATGAGCTGTAATCAAAAGCTTTAGACCGCACGGGATTCGGAAAAGAGCCTGCTTTTTCGGCAGGCTCTTTAGTCTATGGTGTAGGAGGCATGAAGAAATATATTTTAAAATCAGTTTTTCTCTCTGACTGAGCCGGTGTTCGTTGTGTTCGGCTCGGAACTCGGCTCATCGCTCACCGTCGGCTCATCACTCATCGTCGGCTCATCGCTCACCGTCGGCTCATCGCTCATCGTCGGTGTGTTCGGAGCCGCTGTATTTTTTTGTCCGTTCGGATCGTTCGGAATCGGTGCATCCGCACCGCCCGCCTCGGCGCTGCAAATTATCATCGCCTGCGCCTCGTTTTTTTCGTTCAATCGAACTGTCACAATGCTGCCGACTGCAAGTTTGTCCGCCGAAACGAATCCCGTGCCGCTCGCAATATATGCACCCTCTGCAACGGTGAATTCAATCGCCGCTTCACCGTTTTCGGTGAAACTTATTTTGCTGCCGCCCGGGTTCATGCCCGAACCGGGATTGCCTTCGGGAGGATTGCCTTCGGGGGGATTGCCTTCACTCTGTTTGCCCGTATCGTTCCTATCGTTTGTATTTGTATCTTTCGCGCTGCTGTCGGCCGGTTCGGCGCCGTCATTATCCGAAATTTTACCGTTGTTGTTCGGTGCGGCCGGAGCCGAACCGTCACGGCGGGATCCGTCATTCATTCCGCCGGGAAATTGATTTTCGGTGCTTTCGATCGTCCCCGGCTACAAAGTGTACTTTCCGTCGGCAATAACGGTGATAATTCCCGAAACCGTCTTTTCCTCGGTTGATTTTGAGCCGCAGCCCGCAAAGCAAAGCATTGAAACCGCCGCAATCACCGCCGTGAAAATGCACAGCACCCGCCGTCCGTGTTTTTTGTGTTCCTTTACCATTCAGTTCATCCTTTCCTTTTCCGTTATTCCTGCGGGAAAGCCCGTTTCGATGCAACCGCCCCGCTTATCTTTCCCTGTTAATATTATATTGGTCATTTACAGCATTCGCAAGGCTTAATTTTGTCTATTTCCGCACGAATTGAATTTATCTTGCGGCATTGCCTCATTCTATATGGAAACAGCCTTGATTTTGCTGTATAATGTTTCAAATAAGGCACAATTCCGCCGCGCAGACGGATGCAGCCGCATTGTGCCGTCGGGATGCACCGCCTCCCGCAAAAGCTGAATGCAAAGGTGGAAGTGAAAATGAAGAAACTTTTGATATACATGAAAAAGTTCCGAAAGGAATGCATTCTGGCTCCGCTTTTCAAACTTTTGGAAGCAACATTTGAGCTTTTTGTGCCGCTCATCGTTGCTGCAATTATTGACAACGGCATTGACGGCAAAAGCAAAAGCTTCATTATTAATATGGGGCTTTTGCTTCTGGCACTTGCGGCGGTCGGCCTGCTCTGTTCCGTAACGGCGCAATTTTTCGCGGCAAAGGCTGCAATCGGCTTCTGCACCGGCCTTCGCGCCGCTCTGCTGAAAAAAATCCAAAGTTTTTCCTACACCGTGCTTGATGCTCTCGGCGTTTCCGGACTGATAACGCGCATGACAAGCGATATCAACCAGATTCAAACGGGCGTCAACCTTTCTCTGCGCCTGCTTCTGCGCTCCCCGTTTGTTGTTTTCGGTGCAATGATAATGGCGTTCACAATCGACACACGCTGCGCACTCATTTTTGCGGGCGTTATAGTGCTGCTTTGCGCCGTTGTTTTTTCGATCATGCTGGCATCCATCCCGAAATACCGAAAAGTTCAGGCGGAGTTGGACAGCGTGACCGGCACCGTGCGCGAAAACCTTGTGGGCGTTCGTGTTCTGCGTGCCTTTTGCCGCGAGGAAGAGCAGATTCGGACGTTTGACAGTCGAAGCGGAAAGCTCCTCGGTCTTCAAATCAACGCGGGCAAACTCTCCGCGCTGATGAACCCGCTCACACTGATAATTATCAATGCCGCTGTTATAATTCTTTTGCAAAGCGGTGCAATTCGAGTTAATTCCGGCTCTCTGACTCAGGGGCAGGTCGTTGCGCTGTATAATCTTATGGCACAGATTCTTGTTGAACTGATAAAAATGGCCAATTTGTTCATAACCATCACAAAATCCCTCGCCTGTGCTGACAGAGTTGCGGCAGTCATGCAGCTTGACAGCGGCGCGCACGGCGGCAATAAGCTGCCTGCGAACGGTTCGCCCTGCGGAAGTGTGGAATTTAAAAACGTATCGTTCGAATACAAAAACGCCGGAGCGGAAGCTCTGTTCGACATAAGCTTTTTTGCAAAGCCCGGGCAGACCGTGGGCATTATCGGCGGCACCGGCAGCGGAAAAAGCACGCTTGTGAACCTTGTTCCGAATTTTTACAGCGCAACAAAGGGGCAGGTGCTTATTGACGGCGTGAATGCGGATGAATACGACCGCGCCGCACTGCTCTCCGCAGTTTCCGTTGTTCCTCAAAAAGCAGTGCTTTTCGAGGGCACGATTCGCAGCAACCTTTTAATGGGCAACCCGAATGCCTCCGAAGCGGAGCTTTTTTCGGCGCTTGAAACCGCTCAGGCGGCGGAAATCGTCCGCACAAAACCGAACGGCATTGATGAACCCGTTTTGCGCGGCGGCAGCAATTTTTCCGGCGGGCAAAAACAAAGGCTGTCCATTGCGCGCGCTCTTGTTCACGGCGGAAGAATTTTGATTCTTGACGACAGTGCATCCGCTCTGGACTTTGCAACGGATGCAAAACTCCGCGCCGCAATTCGAAAGCTTTCCCCCGCGCCGACGACCTTCATAGTGTCCCAACGCGCGGCCTCGGTCATGTTTGCGGATTTCATAATCGTTCTGGATGAAGGGCGCGCCGTCGGACAGGGCACGCATGAAGAGCTTTTGCGCAATTGCGCTGTTTATCGCGAGATTTATGCCTCTCAGTTCCCGGACGAAGCGGCAAAGCTTAGCATTCCGAACAACACACCCGAAGGAGATGCGGCAAAATGAGCAAAAACGGTTTAAACAAAAAAGGAAAATCTGCGCACTCAGAAGAATTACGTTTTACACTCGATTCAGCGGGACGCGGCACCGCTGCGGAGCTTTTGCGCCGGCTGAAACCTTATCGTTTTAAATTCGCGCTTTCACTCGGGCTATCGCTCGTGTATGTGTTTTTAACGCTTCTGATCCCCGTTCTCGCCGGAAAAATTATTGACTGCATCATCGGCGCGGGAAGGGTTGACTTTGCCGAGATCTCACTGTTTTTGCTGAAACTCGGTGCAGCTGCGGCGGGAGCTGCACTTTCGCAATGGCTTGTGAGCCTTTGCAACAACAGCATAACCTACGGCTGCGTTCGCAATATCCGTGCAGAAGCATTCCGCCGCATTCAAAAACTGCCGCTCGCCTATTTCGATTCGCACCCGGCGGGCGAAACCGTGAGCCGTATGCTCAGCGATGCCGATCAGCTTGCGGACGGGCTTTTGATGGGCTTTTCCCAATTGTTCACGGGGATTATGACCATTATCGGCACACTCGTGTTCATGCTCACCGTCAACCCGCTGATAACCCTTGTTGTTGTTGCCGTGACACCGCTTTCGCTTGCGGTCGCAAGCTTTATTTCCAAGCGAACCTACTCCATGTTCCGCAAACAAAGCGAGACCCGCGGGGAGCAAACTGCGCTGATCGATGAATTCATCGGCGAACAAAAGCTCATCCGTGCATTTTCATACGAAGCCCGCGCAGAAGAACGCTTTAATGCAGTTAACGAGAAGCTGCAAAAGTTTTCCCTCCGCGCCGTATTCTTTTCCTCTCTCACAAATCCATGTACACGCTTTGTGAACGCCGTTATCTATGCAGGGGTTGCCGTTTCCGGCGCATTCTCCGTGCTTGCGGGCGGGCTGACCGTCGGCGGACTTTCCGCTTTTTTAAGCTATGCCAACCAATACACAAAGCCGTTCAACGAAATTTCCGGAGTCATTACGGAATTGCAGGGCGCGTTTGCCTGTGCGGCGCGGCTGTTTGAGCTTATCAACACCCCTGCGGAAGTCGATGCCGCCGCTGCGCCGAACCCTGCTCAACGCAATGAAAAGGCTGAAAGCACCGGCAATGTCAGCTTCCGCAATGTTTGTTTTTCCTACACACCCGGCACGGAGCTGATCCGCGATTTTTCGCTTGAGGTAAAAAGCGGAATGCGCGTTGCAATCGTCGGCCCGACGGGCTGCGGCAAAACGACGCTTATAAACCTGCTCATGCGTTTCTATGACGTTAACTCAGGTGAAATTCTTATTGACGGAGTGGAAACCCGTTCCATGCCCCGCCATGAGCTGCGCAAAAAATTCGGCATGGTTCTTCAGGAAACATGGCTTCAGGCGGGAACCGTTCGGCAAAACATTGCAATGGGCAGGCCGCAGGCAGCGGAAAACGAAATCATCGCCGCCGCAAAGGCCTGTCACGCGCACGGGTTCATAATGCGTCTTCCGAAAGGTTACGACACCGTACTTGACGAAGCGGGCGGCAGCCTTTCCCAAGGGCAAAAGCAGCTCCTCTGCATTGCGCGCGTTATGCTTTTGAATCCCCCGATGCTGATTCTTGACGAGGCTACCTCTTCCATTGATACGCGCACGGAGCTTCTCGTTCAGGATGCTTTTGCAAAGCTTATGCACGGCCGAACAAGCTTTATCGTTGCGCACAGGCTTTCAACCGTTCGCGAGGCGGATATTATCCTTGTTATGCGCAGCGGGCGCATAGTTGAAAGCGGAACTCATGATGAATTGCTCCGCGCCGACGGTTTTTATAAAAAACTTTACGAGAGTCAGTTTGCCCGCTGAAAATGATTGTTCCGTTTTTTTGCTTTTGATGTTTTCGCCGCAGACAGAATCATGTTTGCGGTGATTTTTCTTTTTGACGTTTTAATATCCGTTGAAATATCTCTGTTGTGCAGTTGATATATTTTATTAATGCCTTGTTTTTTGTTGTCAAATATCGGGTATATGTGTTATACTGGGAAGGAGCAAGGACAGCGCAATTGATTTTCTCCGCGTAATTTCGTGTTTACCGCCGAACAATCTTTCGGTTGTCCGCTCACGGCATTGTTTTTCCCCCGCTCGACGATTTCATGACAGGAGGTTAAATCTTATGAAATCAAAACGCAAATTTCTCATTTCAGCCCTTGCCGTTGTGCTTACGGCGGCATTGGCAGTCGGCGTGTTCTTCTTTTACAAGGCCTTTAAAAAGCGCATAGACCCGGAAGAGCAAATGATTCACAGCACGCAGGAGCGCATTGAATATGCGCAGTCACGTTACAAAGAATTCAGCAAAAACCCGAACAAGACCTATACCGTTCTTGTCTCGCTCGACAGTGTTACAACGGAGGAGTTTACGCAGCTCTTTGCCGGCTGCGGCGGCTTCACCCAGGTATACGACTGTATAACCGAAGGTGTTGACGACCCGATGTACGGCGGTTATCTCGACTGTGAAGGCAAAACGGCGGCGCAGCTTGCCGCCGAGTGTTATGCGGACACTTACGACAGCATCTGTTCCGAGTTGAACAGTTATGATCAGCAGGTTGCGGAAATTCGAGATTACTACAACCAGGATTTAGCTGACGATGTCTCTGAGGGGACTTCATCCGGTGAAGATGACTCCAGCAAGGTTATAGATACATCGCCTGTTGATGCCTCCGGACTTTCATTCATCGATGGTCAAATTGATCCTGCACTTGAGGAAGATCTTTCCGATTTGCAGGAGTTTCGCAGCAATTTCATCTCTCTGAAAACGGCAATGGAGCAAGGCAGGTATCGCATATACGGAGTTAAACTGACGCTGACAGGTGCGCAGGCTCAGGCACTGCTTCAATCGAACAAAGTCCGTTTGGTCGAGAAACTGACGATTTTTCCTGAAAGCATCATCTCTCCGTTGGAACCGGGAGTAACCTATGAGGATTAAAAGCTTTATTTTGGCACTGATCCTGGGTTGTATGTCAGTTTTTGCAACCATAAGCACCGCACGTGCCGACGAAGCATTTCTTACATACACCCCCTCTTCCGGTTCAATAAACTTTTCTTCGTCAACCGCTAATGGAAGAGAAGCTAAGGCGACTTTTAAGTGGAATATAGCGGGTTGCTCAGAGTTCAATGACAGCAACGACACGTATGAGCAGGAACTTGTTTTCTACAATTACGATGGCAAAGCATACGCTACATCCATGAGGTCATACCGAACCAACCTGCCCAACCACTATCGCGATACACGTTTTTGCGATAGCCAAAACGAGATCAACCTTGCAGTCGGTACATACAGCGCAAACAGTATCATACCGAACAAGGAGTACTACGTCACATACCGACTCGGCGTCGGAAACAGTAATCGCTCGAAGTACAAGATAAGTGTACAAGAGGTGCGTTATTACGTCTTTCAGGAACCAGAAACTGTTTTCGCTGAATCAACGGCAAAGCTTATACCTTTCAAGAACGGCTTCAATGCTCCGGAGTTCCGACGTTGGAATACTGAGATTGAATACAATGACACCATTAAGCGTGCGGACAGCTCCGGCGTAAATCGGTGGTTCTCAGGAGTTATAAGTCGAAAGGAAGATGTCGACTATGTCAGATTTCAGTTGAAAGGACGTAGAGGTGTTCGCTTTATTTCTCCAAGAGGTTCGAATATTGACTATGATGTCAAGATTTACGACAAGAACGGAAACTATACCGGACGCTGCCTGACGTCAACAGATCTTGAACAAGTCAAGTATTTTAACTTCGAATCCGGATATTATTACTTCAGAATATATCCGTATGGAGAGGGTACAAGCTCACTGTTACCATACTATTTAATCGTAACCTGATACTTTTGCCTTATTGCACAAACTAAGTGGAAATCAAAGTGTCCGAATCGCCGCAGGCAAAATCATGTCTGCGGCGATTTTTTGGAGCACTTCTTTATGAATGCAAAACAACGGTTCCTTTGCATTCATAAAGAATCGAAATAATCAAAGCGGCTCATCCCGATTGCATTTTGCAATGTGTCGGGGCGAGCCGCTTTTTATGGTTTTTTTCGGATTTTGCCGCTAAGGCTTATTTTGCCTGTTTTGCCCTGCGAACCGCAAGAATTCTCTGCATTTCGTTATAAACGATCATATAGCCCTCGTCAACGCCCATGCCGGGTTTTGCAAGGATCTGAACGGGCTGGGTTGCCATTGCGCACTGGGTGCAAACCTGTGCGGAACGGTCGGTTTCGTTGCAGGTGCCGCCCTGGTATGCGCCGATGCCCTTTTCTTTGCAGTAAAGAACAGCTTCGATCGTGTTGTTGATGCCGCCGAGATCGGGAGTTTTTATCTGAACCATGTGACCCGCTTTGTTGTCGGCAAAGTACTTGATGTCCTCAAGAGTGTTGCACCATTCGTCCGCAACGATCTCAACGTTGATTCCGCGGTCGTCAAGTTCCTTGGTGATTGCTGCAAGCGCGCGCATCTGCTTTTCGCGGTCTTCAACATCCATGGGGCCTTCAATGCGGAGGTGGAAGGGCTTTGCGGCTTCTTCAAGGCGCGCCATGTAATCGGCCATTGCCTTGTAGTTATCGTTGCCGAATGCAGCACCGATTGTGCCGTATACGTCAATGTGGAAAATCGGGTTGTAATTTTCATCCGTGCGGAGCTGAAGTACGCGGTCACGCAGCCATGCAACATACTGTTCGAGCAGTTCGCCGTGTTCGCCGAGCTTGGTCTTAACGTTGTTGATAAGCGCATGGGGCAGAATCTGTGCGCCCTTGATAATCATTTTATCCGCATTGGTGTAGCGATCGTCACCGGACTGGGTGAAAATATCAATGGGCTTGTCGGAAATGGTGCAGCCGTATTCGTCCGCAACAACTTCGCACATCATTCTGCCGGTGGACCTTGCAACAGCGTCAAGAATCGCCTGAGTCATGCCGTAGCGAATTGCGGTGTGCAGACGTTTGCCGTCAACATGGATGGATTCGACCATTTCGGAAAGTGCGCGGAAATTGTCCGCCTCCTTGCCGACGAGTTCGGGCTTGATATAGTTTTCGATAACGGGAATGAAGTCCTTTGCAAGGAAGAGGGGATCGCGTCCGCCGCAGCCGCTGTACTGAACGGCAGCGCAGTCGCCGTATGCAATCTGGCCGTCCTCAAGAACGAGCATCACGGAGATGGACTCACCGGGCTGACGAACGGAGGTAAAGCCGGGGGTTTTGGGTTCGCCTACGTATGCGGCGCCGTCGCTTTTTGCGCCCGCTTTAATGGCGCGCTGATCGTCAAAATAGAAGCCTGTTCTGCCTGCGGAGCAGATAACATCGATAATTTTCATAAAAGTATCCTTTCAGTTCTTCAAAATTTTATTTCAAAAAAGAAATTTAAGTATTCGGGCGGCACGAAAGCATTCCGCGCCGCCGTGCATTTTCAGCCGAAGCCGATTTGCGTCCGTTTATCTGCGGAGAGCCTGCGGCCTTCCGACAAGACGGCCCTTGCTGATCGCGTAAACATCGTCAATGACCATTTGGAAGGTTGCATTGCGCTTTTCGGCCTTTGCGCGCTCTTCGATCTTTGCGCGGTGGAATGCCTTGATATCATCGGTGAAGGGCAGCGCACCCATGTCGAGAATGCGGATCGCGCCGTCGTTATCGCGTGCGGGAAGCATTTTGCCCGCATTGTAGCGGGAAGGTGCAAACGGAATATCAAGAACGCCCGCAAGCACAGCGCGAACGGAACCTATCGCGATGTCGCCTTCGCCCAGTTCGAAGCACTTATCGACAATGCAGCGCGTCTCTCTGCGGATAATATCTTTTTCTTCCTCAAGGTTGGCTGCGGTGCAAACCTGGTCGGAAAGCATGCTGATGACCTGCTTTGTGCAGCGCAGACCCTGTGCGTTTGCTTCCATTGTGGGAACGCCCGCCGCTTCATGCGGAGTTTTGACGATGACCTTTGTTGCCTTTGAGAGTGCAGCGGTTGCACTGCCCCAGGAAATAACGCCGAATGCCTTCGCTTCGTCCTGCGGGAAACCGCCCATCCACTGATGGAAAACCGTGGTTATGATAACATCATCATAGCCGTATTTATGCATGTATTCGTTTGTCAGCTCTTCAAGGGTGCGGATCGCCGCAACATCCTGAACAAGGTTGCCGCATTGGCCGTAGCCGACGGTGATATTGCGAACTCCCTGCTCTGCCGCAAGCAAAGCCTCAATAATTGCAACCGCATGGGATACGCAGGGCGGAACAAGAGTTCCCGTAAGCGGACCGTAGGGTTCACGGTTAATGGAAACACCCGCTTCTTCGTAGATGCCCGTAAGCCTGTCAACATACTGCCAATCGCGGATCGTCTCCTCCATCGGGACGCTCTTTGCATAGGGCAGGTTATAGGAAATTCCGCCGCCTTCATAGCTTGTGAAACCGCCCGCATAGGCAATTTCGGTCAAAAGGCGCGCATCGGGTGTGCCGTGGCGCACCTGAATGGGCGTGTTCAATGCTTCAATGAGCATACGGCAGCCCGCAACGCCGTGATTGACGGCGGGAAAGCCGTTAAGCAGGGAACGGCCGAGCCGCTGGGACTCCTTTATGCCGTTTTCGGCTTCTTCATAGCGGTTCTGACGGGTGTAGCTGTCAATGGTTGTCGGAAGCAGATCGGCTTCGCCGTTATCCTGAAGATAAGTCAACAGCTTGATATGTTCGGGAATCAGCGCAACGCCCGCACGCGGCTGAATCAAAGTGATACCCTTTTCCTTTGCTTCAACAAGTTTTTTTGAAAAAACTTTGTGAGCGGGCATGGCCTTGTGGTATTCGATGGCTTCTTTAAGATCAACTTCCCTGCCGGTCGGCCACTGCTTGAGCACGTCGGCACGGATCGCGTTGAATTCGTCATCGGGAATGCGCTTGTTTTTGATATTGGGGTTGTTCATTGTTTAAATGCTCCTCTTTTATTGGGAAATCGCCTGAAGGCAGGTTCGGCACCGAACCTGTTTTCGTCAGGCTCTGCATAGTTCTTGTTTCATTATGCTCAACGCCTGTTCCGGATATTTTTCGGAAAGCAGACCCATTGCGGCGATAATATATTTTCTGTCGACAAGCACATCCGCCCTGAGCGGCCTCAGCGATGTCGGCTCCTTTTGGTCATAGAGCGCAAATGACGCGATCTTTGCCGTGTTTGTTGTGTGAATCAGCGAACCGCCCGTGACAACGAGCTTCTGCACTTTACGCAGATCCTTGCCGGTTTGAACATAGGTCGTGCCCATCATTGAATACGCTTCTTCGATGCGGCCCGCATGTCTTGTCACCGCCGTGCGCACCGCCATGCATGCAAGAGCTTCGTCCAACCGTTCGGTTTCATCGTCCGTCGGCAAAAGATCTGTGTTTGCGGCAAACATACTGATGATTTCCTCCGCACGCGCCTCGCTCACGCCTGCAAGCTCTGCAATCGTTTTTATTCCCGCCGCATCCACAATTCCGCGAATGCTGTATCTCATGCCGATATCGCCCTCAACCGTGCGCTTGATATACGGCTCGGGCAAACCCTTGAGCATGGTTCGCGGGTCGGTCGGCATTCCGTTTGCAACGGAATAAACATCCGTTGTTGCGCCGCCGACATCAACGGCAACAAGTTCCCCAAGCCCGCGGGAATTATCCGTTCCCTCCGCAAGCAGCTTCATTGCCGCCATAACTGCGGAAGGCGTCGGCATCATAATGCCGGAAATAAGTTCGCTCGCCTTGGTAAGTCCCTTTGCCTGCACGATTCTTTTAAGGAAAACTTCGCGAATCTCTTTCTGGGTCGGTTCAATGTTAAGCGTGCCGAATTTCGGCATGACATTTTCGCAAATATGCACTTCGCGCCCGTCAAGAATGCGCTCGCACTGCCGCACGGCATTTCGGTTGCCCGCAAGGATGATGGGAAAATCTCCGCCTATATCCGCAAGCACGTGCGCATTATGCAGAATGCAGTCGGTATTGCCGCCGTCCGTGCCGCCGACAAGCAGGAAAATATCCGGATTTATCGCCTTTATCTCGTCCGCATCATCCTCATTGAGCTTGAAGGCGTAGGTCTTCAGCACCTTTGCGCCCGCACCGAGGCTTGCACACTTTGCGGCTTCCGCCGTCAGTTCCGGAACAAGCCCGCTTGCAAGCATACGAAGACCGCCCGCCGCGCTGCTGGCGGCGTAGCGTTCGCAAAAATCAAGTTTTCCGGTCACTTTTTCAAGTTTTGAAAGCGCGTCGGAAAGTCCGTTGTTAATGTCCGACTGAACGGTC
>ERZ779821.271-NODE-271-length-20011-cov-4.38906_pt1 | contig 20011 bp, 17 predicted proteins | sample MGYA00511884_ERZ779821 | MGnify/ENA primary metagenome ERZ779821 (study PRJEB29588, sample SAMEA2152664) | human gut metagenome | biome: human gut; feature: human-associated habitat; material: faeces | place: Denmark | collected 2008/2010 ... | reverse complement strand
CAGTGGCGATATACCTGCGACCTCGGCGCGGACGTCGGAGGAGGTGTGGCGGCGTGAGCATGAAGGACGCTTTTTCAAGTCTCCACCCCGCGGCGAGCTTTTGCTTTTTCGCCGCGGTGATAACGCTTACGATGCTGTATATGCACCCGGTGCTGCTCACTGTGAGCCTAACAGCGTCGGCAGGCTATGTATGCATTCTCAAGGGTGTGCGGCATTTTGCCAAAACGCTTTTGTGCCTTGTGCCGTTTGTGCTGCTCATGTCGCTGATAAACGCCCTGTTTAACCATGCGGGCGTAACGCCGATCCTTTATCTTTCAAACGGCAACGCGATAACGAAGGAGGCGCTGACGTTCGGCTTTTTCGCATCGGTCATGTTCTGCGCGGTCATACTGTGGTTTGACTGCTTCAACGTCATAATGACATCGGACAGGCTGCTGCTTTTGTTCGGCAGACTGAGCCCGTCAGTGTCTCTGCTTATTTCAATGTCTCTGCGCTTCGTGCCGAAGCTCGGGCGGAAGATACGCAGCATTGACGCCGCCCGTTCGCAGATAGGGCGGGGCAGCGCGCAGGGCGGAATCCTCCGGCGCGTAAAAAACAGCATTGGCGTACTGTCCGTCACCCTTACCTGGGCGCTTGAGAGCTCCGTTACGGCGGCAAATTCAATGAAAAGCCGCGGCTACGGCGCGGCTCGACGCACCAGCTTTTCGATATACCGCTTTGACGGGCGTGATGCGTTGACGCTCGCTGTCTTCGTCCTGACAGCGGGAGTTACCGTCGCCTGTGTTGTGAGCGGAGGAATATACGCCCGCTATTATCCCTCGATAATAATAAGCGGCTTCGGCGGCGTACCGGCGCTCGGAACGGCGGCATTTGCGCTGCTTTGCTTCGCTCCGCACCTTTTTGACGCAAAGGAGGCCCTTGTATGGCGGCGTTTGAGATCCGCGATCTGAGCTTTACATATCCTGATGAAACCGCACCGGCTCTCCGGCATATCCGCATGGATATCCCCGAGGGTAAGATTACTCTTATCTGCGGCGCGAGCGGCAGCGGAAAGAGTACGCTCCTGCGCAGGCTTAAGACATGTCTTGCCGACCATGGCGAAGCCGAAGGAGAGGTTCTGTTTTTCGGTAAACCGCTCGGCGAGGTCGCACAGGCAGAGCAGGCAAGGCGCATAGGCTTTGTCTTTCAGCACCCGGATGACCAGATAGTCACCGACAAGGTGTTCCACGAGCTTGCCTTCGGCCCTGAAAGCCTCGGCTGGGATCAGCGCAAAATGCGCCTTGCCGTTGCAGAGATGGCAAGCTATTTCGGCCTGTCCGAGCTTTTTATGAAAAACGTTTCGGAGCTCTCCGGAGGTCAGAAGCAGCTCGTGAATCTGGCATCGGTCGCAGTCATGCGGCCGGATGTGCTCATCCTTGATGAGCCGACAAGCCGGCTTGACCCCGTTGCCGCCTCGGATTTTCTCGCCGCGCTGCGCAAGCTCAATGAGGATCTCGGCCTTACAATCGTCCTTACAGAGCACAGACTCGATGAGGCGCTACCCATGGCGGATATGCTCGCCGTTTTGGACAACGGCAGGCTCATAGCGTATGACGAGCCGAGAAAGGCCGCAATGCAGATAAAAGACAGCGCCGCTTTTGAATCAATGCCGTCGGCGGTCAGAATATTCGCAGCTCTCGGCGGCGAGGGTGATGCTCCGCTCACAGTCAGCGAGGGCAGGGCGTTTATTGCCTCACGAGCGCGAAAGTCGGTTGACATAATGCGTAGCTCGGATCATAAGCCCGGCGACCTGGCGGTCGAGATAAAAAACTGCTGGTTCAGATATGAAAAAAACGCTCCCGACGTACTGTGCGGCCTTGAGCTTAAGCTTTACAGGGGAGAGCTCTGCGCGCTTTTGGGCGGAAACGGCTCGGGCAAGAGCACGAGCGTAGGACTTATCTCCGGCAGACTCAAGCCATATCGCGGCAGGGTTAAAGGCGCTGGAGCGCGTATAGCGGCGCTGCCGCAGGATCCGCGTGAGCTTTTTGTGAAGGACACCGTGTCCGATGAGCTCGCAGAGCTCGGCAGCAATGAGGCCGAGACAGCGCGGCTTGTTAGGCTTCTTGAGCTTGAAGGCATTCTTGGGCGCCATCCGTTTGATATTTCCGGAGGTGAACAGCAGTGTCTTGCACTGGGCAAGGTGCTGCTCACGCACCCCGACGTTCTGCTGCTCGACGAGCCTACAAAGGGCATGGACGGACAGCTCAAGCGCCGCCTCGGAGAGCTCTTATTAAAACTGCGCAATGATGGAAAGACCGTATTTCTGGTAAGCCATGACGTTGAGTTCTGTGCGCGCTATGCCGATCGATGCGTCCTGCTTTTCCGTGGCGAAACTGTGACAGAGGGTGTGCCGAGTGAGTTTTTCTCCGGCAATTATTTTTACACGACGGCGGCCGCAAAGCTCAGCCGAGGCATGCTCGACGGAGCAGTGCTGGCCGAGGAGGTGGTAGAGTGCCTCAAACGGTGAAAAGAAAGAGAATGACCAATGCCGCGGCCGCGCTCATATTGTCTGCCGCAGTCGTCGTTATCGAGACATACCTTTGGAACAGCCGCAAGTACTACCTGACATCTGTTATCATGATACTGCTTGCGATGCTGCCGTTTTTCACGCGCTTTGATAGAAAACGGCCTCAGGTTTGCGAGATCGTGCTGCTTGCCGTGATGACGGCACTTGCCGTAGCCGGTCGCGCCGCGTTTTACTGGGCTCCGCAGTTTAAGCCCGTTTGCGCCATAGTTATCCTCACGGCGGCGGCCTTCAATGCCGAGGCAGGGTTTATAACGGGCGCAGCTTCCGGACTCATATCCAATATGTTCTTCGGACAGGGGCCGTGGACGCCGTGGCAGATGCTCGGCTTCGGGCTTGTCGGCTTTTTAGGCGGACTGTTGTTTTATAACAGGGAGGTCAAGACCGCGCCTCTTATCGCTTACGGCTTTTTATCGGTGCTCGTCATTTACGGCGTTCTGCTTGACACGGCCTCGCTTTTGATGTACTCACAGAGCGTAACCTGGAATGCGCTGCTTGCCGTATACGCATCGGGATTCCCGTTCAATCTTATCCACGCCGCGGGTACGGCAGTGTTTTTGCTTTTACTAAAAAAACCTGTTCTTTCCAAGCTCAGGCGTATAAAAATCAAATACGGTATGATGGATTAATAAATGTGCAGATATGGGAATAACCGTGTCTGCACATTTTAAGCATCAAAATGAATTGAAGCATGCTGAAATTGCATTTTCCCGAATGGCGGCACAGAATTCAAACATTACCGCGAATGATGCACTTTTTTAGATTCAAAATAAACGCCAAAATATTTCGTTTGACTAAATCCACAAAAAATATGCTTAAATTTTGTGGATTATTGCGAGCGATAATTTCAATATTAACGAGTAAAAATGTTGACGGAAAAATTGCAGGATGCTACAATATATAAGAGTTTAAATGCGTTCATATAATGAACGGAGGTGACTTTCGATGAAGAACGTTAAGGTCCTTATCGGCAACTACGGCAGCGGTAAGAGCGAGCTGGCCCTGAACTTTGCTATACAGGCCGCCGCCCGCGGAGAGAGGACAGAGCTTATAGACCTTGATATGGTCAATACATATTTCAGACTTACAGAGCGCGGTAAGCTGGTTGAGCAGAAGGAGATAAGGCTAGTATCGCCTAACTATGCCTGCTCGGGTATCGAAACGCTCTCGCTTCCGGCTGAGGTCGCCTCGGCCTTCGTTCTTGAGTGGGACACGGTCGTGTTCGACGTCGGCGGCGACGATGTCGGCGCAACTGCACTGGGCCGCTATCATCAGGACTTTGCGGATCTTGAGCCGGGTGCTTTGGAGGTGCTCAATGTCGTAAATATACGCAGACCGCTGTCCGGCACCGTTGAAAAGCTTATAAGACTTCAGGAGGGAATGCAGGCGCATTCAAGACTCCAAATAACAGGTATGATAAATAATGCAAATCTGGCAACCGAAACGACGGTCGAGGAGCTGCGCGACGGATATAAGATGCTCAAGGAGGTCTCCGACAGGACGGGTATCCCCGTTGCGTATACCACCGGCAAAAAAGACCTGCTTGACCAGTTCCTGTCCGAGGGACACGATCCGAAGTATATCGGCAAGCCCATCCCCATAGATGTATACATGCACCGTGACTGGGATTCGTACATCAAATACGGACTGCACACGGTAGACCCGCAGAAGAATTTCAAGCATTAATTGCGCGATCCCGCTTTATGCGGATTAAATAAAATGGCAAAAAGCAAAAATAAAGAAAAGAGGTAGCAACATGGTAAAGGTAACCATCAATGAGAACCTGTGCAAGGGCTGCGGTCTCTGTGCAAGAGCTTGCCCCAAGGGTTGCATTGAACTTTCCAAGGCAAAAATCAACGCAAAAGGCTATCACCCGGCAGAGGTTGTAAAACCTGAAGAGTGCATCGGCTGCGCATCCTGCGCACGCACTTGCCCCGACGTGGTAATCCACATCGAGAAGGATTAAGGAGGAAATTATAATGGCAAAAACTCTTATGAAGGGTAGCGAAGCTATTGCAGAGGCAGCCATCAGAGCCGGCGCTCGTTATTTCTTCGGCTATCCCATTACCCCGCAGACTGAGATTCCTGAATACATGTCCGCGCGTATGTTCGATCCCGACGTAAACGGCTGCTTCCTGCAGGCGGAATCCGAAGTCGCGGCGATCAACATGATCTACGGCGCAGCCGGCACCGGCGCCCGTGCGATCACTTCCTCCTCAAGCCCCGGCATCTCCCTGAAGCAGGAGGGTATCTCCTACTGCGCAGGCGCAATGCTTCCCTGCGTTATCCTGAACGTAATGCGCGGCGGCCCCGGCCTCGGCAACATTCAGGCTTCCCAGGGCGACTACTTCCAGGCTGTCAAGGGCGGCGGCAACGGTGACTATCACCTGCTGACCTACGCACCCTCCTCCGTACAGGAAGCTGTCGACATCATGATGTTCGCATACGATAAGGCGGAGCAGTACCGTATCCCCGTGCTGTTCATCGCAGACGGCATCATCGCTCAGATGATGGAGCCCGTTGAGATGCCCGATATGGTCGACTTCAAGATCGATCCCGAGAAGAAGCCCTGGGCATGCACCGGCTGGAAGCCCGGCGACGATCCCGCAAAGCGCGCCGAGATCAACTCCATCTACATCGATACCGAGTCTCTGTCCGTGCATAACGCAGAGCTGCAGGCAATGTACGCAGAGGTCACCAAGAACGAGCAGATGTGGGAAAACTACAACTGCGAAGGCGCAGAGTACATTATCACCGCGTTCGGCACTGTCGCACGTATCGCAAAGTCCGCTATTGATCAGCTCAAGGCTGAGGGCATTAACGTCGGTCTGGTACGTCCCATCACCGTATGGCCGTTCCCGTACGAGGCTGTCAAGCAGGCAGCTTGCGCTGACGGCGTAAAGGCGGTTCTCGACGTAGAGCTGAACGAAGGCCAGATGCTCGAAGACGTTAAGATCGCAATAAACGGCGCAAAGCCCATTGATTTCTTCGGTCACTGCGGCTCCCAGATGCCCACCACCGACGAGATCGTTGCAAAGATCAAGAGCATGAAGGAGGGTAAATAAATGTCCGTAGTATTTGAGAGAACCAAACTCCTTACCGACAAGACTTTCCATTACTGCCCCGGCTGCAACCACGGCATCATCCATCGCCTGGTAGCAGAGTCCATCGAGGAGCTCGAAAAGGAAGGCGTTATCGAAGAAGGTAAGGTCATCGGCGTAGCACCTGTCGGCTGCTCCGTATTTGCATATGAGTACTTTAACTGCGATATGTATGAAGCTGCACACGGCCGTGCACCCGCAGTCGCAACCGGCGCAAAGCGCGTTGTCGGCAAGGATACCCTCGTATTCACCTACCAGGGCGACGGCGACCTCGCTTCCATCGGTACTGCCGAGATCGTTCACGCTGCACACCGCGGCGAGCACATCTGCACCATTTTCGTCAACAATGCCATTTACGGCATGACCGGCGGCCAGATGGCTCCTACCACCCTCGTTGGTCAGAAGACCACCACCTCCCCCAAGGGCCGTGACGAGGCATGGTGCGGCGCACCTATCCGCGTTTCGGAGATGCTCGCTACCATCCCCGGCTCCTACTACATCGAGCGCTGCGCTGTCAACAACAACGCAAACATCATGAAGACCAAGAAGGCCATCAAGAAGGCATTCACCTATCAGATGCAGGGCAAGGGCTTCTGCCTGATAGAGGTTCTTTCCACCTGCCCCACCAACTGGGGTCTCAGCCCGATCGAGGCTATGAAGTGGCTCGAAGAGAATATGATTCCTTACTATCCTCTCGGTGTTAAGAAAGACAAGGAGGCCGAATAATATGAAAAAAGAGTTTATATTCGCCGGTTTCGGCGGTCAGGGCATGCTCCTGATCGGTAAGTTCCTTGCAATGGCTTGCATGCTCGACGGCAAGCATGTCTCATGGCTGCCTTCCTACGGCCCTGAGATGCGCGGCGGTACCGCAAACTGCTCGGTCATCGTTTCCGATGATCCCGTTGCCTCCCCGCTGGTCGATATGGCAGATGTCGTTGTCGCCATGAACCGTCCTTCTCTGGACAAGTTCGAGCCTCACGTTAAGCCCGGCGGCGTTCTGGTCATCAACAGCTCTCTGATCGACCGCAAGGCAGAGCGCAATGATATCCAGGTCGTTTACTGCGACGCAAACCGCATTGCCGAGGAAGTCGGCAACCCCAAGGGCGCAAACGTCGCCATCCTGGGCGCACTGCTTGCAAAGGCTCCCGTCGTTGACGACGATAAGATGAGCGAGGCAATCCGCATTGAGCTCGGCGAGCGCAAGGCAAAGTTCCTCCCCGGCAACATGAAGGCACTCCAGGCCGGCAAGGACGACGCTGCAAAGCAGTAATACAAGCATAATTTTAACAGGTACGATCTTTTGGTCGTACCTGTTTTTTGCATCCCGAACGCCGCGGACTTATTTCTCTGTATTTCCCATGCGCAAATAACATTTCTCAACAGCACCGAGTGACACACTTCGGAGAATTACATAAGTATAATAATTATTACTTTATGTAAACTATCGGAGGCTGAAAATGGACATGAAAGGCTCATTCGCGGCGATAAGGGGCGCGATAGAAAAAAGTGCGGCGGAGTGCAGCTCTCAGAAGGTAATAAGCGTGGCATACGCCGTTGTGCATCTGATCGGAGGAGTGCTTCTGTCATCTGCGAGGCTCCTCGGCTCGGCAGGTCCGTTCGGTATTGCCGCTGTCGCTGCGTCGGGCGCCGGGCTTAACGGTGTCGGCTGCCTTATAGGAGCGGCGATCGGTTACATAATAAGCAGCGGTCTTGCAGGGAGCATACGCTACCTCGCGGCAATAGTGCTGGTGTACACCGTAAGCTTTGCCTTTCAAGACACGAAGCTTTCAAGGAAAAGCATCTTTGCACCGAGCGTTGCCGCGATAGCCGCACTATCGACCGGCATACTGTCAAGCTTCACATCGGTGTTTACTCAGGCTCCGGCTGCGGCGGTCGTTTTGGCAGAGACGGTTTTCTCCTTCGGCGGATGCAGCTTTTTCCGTGAGGCGCTGAGCGATACCGAACGCACGACGGAGGCTGAGGAGTTAAGGTATGCCGGCAGCGTTCTTATAACGGCGGCGGTGCTCCTCATGGCAGTGTCGCAGATAGAGATATTCGGCGCAATATCGCTCGGCAGGCTATTGGCGCTGCTGATCGTTATGACCTGCACGCTGCGCTGCGGTATTATGACCGGCTGCACCATAGGCACGGCCTTCGGCATTGCCATGGATCTCACAGCTGGCGGTATGCCGTTTTACACAATGGCCTATGCGTTCGCTGGGCTGCTGTCGGGCATGTTCAACCGCCACGGCAGACTTCTGTTTCTGCTTGCATTCATTGCTGCCGATGCCGCTGCGGTGGCATGCGCATGGTCATTTCAGACCGAGATAAATTCGCTGTTTGAGGTCTTTGCAGCGTCGGTGATATTCATGCTTCTGCCCTCGGGCTTTTTAAATCGCGCAGGCTCAATGGTGCAGCCGGTTATCGGCGGCAGCGGAGAATCCGGGCTGCGGCGATACGTTGCACGCAGGGTCATGGGCCTGAGCAATGCCTACGGCAGCCTTTACGAGATAGTCCGGCGCAATGTTGACGAGCAGTATAACGATTCTGACCCTGCTAAGGTCTTCGACCGAGCGGCCGACAGTGTGTGCCTTAAGTGCAGGGAGAAAAACCGCTGCTGGAACAGAGATTATATCGACACGCTCTCCGCGCTCAACGACGCGACGGGAAAAATGATCAGCCGCGGAACGCTCGAGATGAGTGATATACCGCACCACTTCATCGAGAAGTGCAAAACCCCCGAGGCATTCGTTACGGCAGTCAACGCCGAGCTGCGAGCCGCGGCATATCGCCGTCAGTTCTCCGAATCCCTGCGCGAGAGCCGAAATACGGCATGGGGGCAGTATTCCGATATGGCCGAGATACTGGGCTCTGTTTCAAAGGAGCTTGCCGGTACCAACGGAGCCGATCATCTGGCCGAAAGGCGGCTTATCCGCTATCTTCTCTCGCAGGATATCGACGCCGATGCAGCCGTTTACCGCGATGCACGCGGCAGACTGCGCGCCGTGATTGAAAGCGGTGCGCTCCCGCGCCTTACTAAGCAGGACGACTATCTCGATAAGCTGTCCGGAGTTCTCGGCGTGCGCCTGTGCAGGCTCAAAAGCCAGAACGACAGCGAGGCAAAGCTCGTGCTCATGGAGGCAGAGCCCCTGGCCGTATCTGTCGGTATAGCTGCGCTCAAGAAAAAAGGGGAGAAGGTAAGCGGTGATAAGGGTACATACTTCAAGACCGATGCGGGCGTTTTGTGCGTTATTCTATCCGACGGAATGGGCTGCGGCGAGGCCGCCGCGAGCGAGAGCCGAGAGGTAATTGATATCCTCGAGGGCTTCCTGAGAGCCGGAGTAGATCCTGCGGTTGCTATGAAAACATTGAACTCCGTTATGCTGCTCAAGTGCGGCGATAATTGGGGCTTTGCTACGGTTGATCTCATGTGTGTCGATCTGTTTTCCGGTGAGACCTGCTTTTACAAATACGGTGCCGCGCCAAGCTACGTCAGCGGCAGCCGCGGCATACGCCGTATAAAGTGCGAAAGCTTCGCGCCGGGACTGAGCGGCGTCTCCGGAGCCGCACCGGATATCGTGCGTATGCGCTTAAAGCCCGGCAGCACCGCGATTATAGCCTCAGACGGAGTCGTCGGCGACTCTAATGATGCCTGGCTGCGCGATATGCTGCTTTCCTGCGGCAAAGATATGAAGGCTCTCGCACGCGACACGCTCAAGGCCGCCGAGCGCAATTGCAGCTACTCGGACGATATGACCGTTCTTGCCGTTCGCGTCGAAGAGCGCGCTTGAGGTATAAAAGTATGCTCAGACGGTTAAGCTATAAGCAGAAAACTGACGACAGGGAGGCTTTCGACGTGGTGAAGGGAGTTGCAAAAAGGGTCATAGTCGTTAAATCGCCAGATCCCAAGGTATTCGAGGAGGCGATATTCATCGTTCGAGAGGACTACATGAAAACCGCCGGAGTTACGCGCTCGCAGCTTCTGAGCGAGGCAAAGCAGGCGGCCGGAGCTTATACCGGCTCACTGCGGGGAGGGAAAATATCGACCGTCCTTGTGGCCGCTCTGTCAACACTCCTCGGCAGCGGAGCCGTGGCGGCGATAATGTATTTCGTAATGTGAACAAATTCCCACAGCGTCATATGCGCTGTGGGAATGACTTTTTGTCGAAAAAATCACTTTATTTTTAAGAGTGCTTGGTATAATATATGTATAGATTTAATTAGCGAGCGCTAACTGAAGGTGATACAATGACAGAAAAAACTTTTAAAATAAGCGGAATGCACTGCGCCGCGTGCTCGTCGAGTCTTGAGCGCTTTATGCAGCGGCAGGAGGGCGTTCAGAGCGTATCCGTAAACCTCACGACTGAAAAAATGGACATCGTCTATGACGATACGCTCGACGTTCCCAAGATATGCGAGCTAGTCTCTCGTCTGAGCTTCGGTGCGCAGGAGTATGTCTCGGCCGATGTTCTCGCGGCGGAAAACCGCAGAAAAGAGGACGCCGAGAAGAAGGCGGAGCTCAATGCAATGAAGAGGCGCGTTATCCTGTGCATATGCTTTGCCGTGCCGCTTTTATATGTCTCGATGGGGCACATGGCAGGGCTTCCGCTTCCTATGTTCATGATGCCGCACCATGCGCCGCTGACCTTTGCGCTCGTGCAGTTTATACTCACGCTGCCCATCGTTATAGGAGGGCGCAATTTCTACATTAACGGCTTCGGCAGCCTCGTCAAGGGGCATCCGAATATGGACACGCTCGTTGCGGTCGGCACGTTTTCCGCGCTGGCCTACGGCCTGTACGCCGTGGTCAAGATAGCCCTCGGCGACACCAGCTATTCCGAAAACCTGTTCTTTGAGAGCGCGGCGGTCGTAATAACGCTCGTCATGCTGGGCAAATACCTTGAAGCGCGCAGCAAGCGCCACACCTCGGATGCGATCCGCGCCCTGACAGAGCTTGCGCCTGAGACCGCGCTCGTCACGCGCCATGGAGAGACCGGCGAGGTGCCCGTATCCGAACTGCGCGAGGGTGACGTGATAACCGTCCGTCCGGGTGAGCGCTTCCCCTGCGACGGTACGGTCACCTCCGGCGCGTCGAGCGCCGACCTCAGTATGCTCACCGGCGAGAGCCTGCCGGTCACACTTGATGTCGGAAGCGGCGTCACCGGCGGCAGCATAAACGGCGAGGGCCTTATCGTGTTCACGGCCACAAAGGTCGGCGGAGATACGGCGCTTGCGCAGATAATCCGCATGGTCGAGGATGCCCAGGGCAAAAAGGCGCCTATTGCAAAGCTGGCAGATAAAGTCGCGGGAGTTTTCGTGCCTGTCGTAATGGTCATAGCGGTCGTCTCGGCGATTATCTGGGCGCTGTGCGGCAAGGATATTGAGTTTGTTTTAAATATATTCGTCTCCGTTCTCGTGGTCGCTTGCCCCTGCTCGCTCGGCCTTGCGACTCCGACAGCGATAATGGTCGGTACCGGCCGCGGCGCGGAGCTCGGCGTTTTGTATAAAAGCGGCGAGGCACTGCAGGCAATGGCCTTTGCCGACACCGTCGTTCTCGACAAGACCGGAACGGTAACAGAGGGTAAGCCCAAGCTCAGTAGCATTTACTCAGTCTCTCTTCACGAGTCCGAGCTTCTCGGCATATGCGCCGCTGCAGAATCCGGCTCGGAGCATCCCGTCGCAAAGGCGATAACTCAGGCAGCCGAGGAGCGTGGACTCAGCCTGCCGACAGTCGAGAGAATAACCGCAGTGCCCGGACGCGGCATAAAAGCAATGGTTTCCGGACGCGAGGTGCTCATCGGAAATGCACTGCTCATGCAGGAAAACGGAGTTGAAATAACGGCTGCCGACGAGCAGGCAAAGCTCGAAAACAGCGGCTGCATGCTCATGTTTGCTGCCATTGACGGCAGCTTTGCCGGACTTTTCGGTGCAGTCGATACCATAAAGAGCGACAGCCCCGAGGCAATAGCCGAGTTGCATAATCTCGGGATTAATACAATTATGTTAACCGGAGACAACGAAAAGACCGCTCACTTGATCGCCGACAAGGCTAATATCGACCGCGTGCTCGCCGGTGTACTGCCCGAGGGCAAGGCGGGCGAGATAGAAAAGCTCAAGGCGGCCGGAAAGAAGGTCTGCATGGTCGGCGACGGCATAAACGATGCGCCGGCGCTTGCTGCTGCCGATATCGGCGCGGCTATCGGCAGCGGAACAGACGTTGCGATAGAATCTGCCGATGTTGTGCTCATGGGCTCGCAGCTCGGCACGCTTGTGACGGCGCTGCGCCTGAGCAGAGCCGTTATCCGCAACATTAAGCAGAATCTGTTCTGGGCGTTTTTCTATAACAGCGTCGGCATACCCTTTGCCGCCGGCCTGTTCTACGCATTCGGAGGTCCGCTCCTGAGTCCGATGCTTGCCGGCGCGGCAATGGCGCTCAGCTCCATCTCCGTCGTCTCCAACGCGCTGAGACTGAAGCGCTTTAAATAAATTTATAAGCTATAAAAAATCACCGCAGGAAACATCCTGCGGTGAAAACTTTATATACTACTGAATGATGCGCTTTGCGCCGGTGTAGTGATTTGCGTAGTAGCTGGCGCTCAGTGAGGTTATCACGACGCAGCCCTTTCCGGACGAGGCATGGATAAACTGATTATCGCCGATGTACATGCCGACGTGCCCGATGGGATCGACGCTGTCGGAGAAGAACACGAGGTCGCCGGGCTGAAGCTCACTTTTTTCGACCTTAGTGCCGTTGTGGTTCCACTGGCCGCCGGCTCCGCGCCAGAGCTTATAGCCGTACTGACCGTAGAGATAGTACATAAAGCCGGAGCAGTCGAAGCCTCGCGGAGAAGAACCGCCGTAAACATAGGGAGTTCCGAGGTACTGCTTTGCGGTTGCGACTATCTGATTTGCGACGGTGCTGCCTGTGCTGAGCTTTACATAGTCTGTGCTCATGTAGCCGCTCAATCCGTTATAGCTGACAGCATACCATGAGCCTGTCTTGCCTGTGACCTTGACCTGTATACCTTTATCGTAGTAGCCGACGGTCGAGTAGCTCATACCCGCACCGCTGCGCATACGCACACCGTTGCCGGTGACTATGCCGATCCTGTCCATCTTTTCAACGGTGTCAGCCGATGCAGTGTCTACTATCTTTATGTAGTCCTTGCTCATGTAGCCGTACTTGCCGTTTGCGCTTATCTCGTACCAGGAGCCGGCCTCGCCGCTTATCTTTACGTTTGCGCCCTTATTAAGAGTGCCGATTGCCGCAAAGTCGGTGCTCGGTCCCATTCTCATGCGCACGCTGTCGCCGCTGACGGTGCCGCTTTTCGCGGCGCTGTAGCTGTTTGCCGGCGTTATGCGGACATACTGCGCGGCCATATAGCCGACCTTGCCGTTATAGGCTACCTTGTACCAGTCCTCGACCGAGCCGAGTGCCGTCAGGCTAACGCCGTTGGAGTAGTAGCCGAGGGTGTCGGAGCTTGTGTTTGCCTGACTTCTGAGCCTTACGCTTGTTCCGATGACGCTTGCCTTGAAGCCTCCCGATACTGTCGCTGTGTTCGACGGAGCAGGGGTGGGCGCTGCCGGTGTGCCGGAGCTTGCATTTCTGACGGACAGCTTCATATAGTCTGCGCTGACATAGCCGGTCTTGCCGTTATAGCTGACCTCATACCAGTTGCCCGCCGCACCGATGACGGACATTTTCGTGCCCTTATCATAGGTTCCGACAACAGAGCTGCCGGTTCCCGCGCCGCTTCTCATGCGCACGTCATCGCCGGATACCGTACCGGTCCCGAAATTGCCGCTGACCTTGCCGACAGTCTTGAGGTATTCCGCCGAGGCGTAGCCGACGGTGCTGTTATAAACGACCTTGCACCAGCCGTTCTGCGTCATGCCGACAATGACCTCCGCTCCGGCGGGCATTGTCATGATTATGGATTTACTTGTGCCCGCGCCGCTTCTGAGATTCAGGGCGCTTGTCGTCTTTGCTCCGCTTATTCCGGAGGCGTCGGCAGGTACGGCAAGCAGCGAAACGCACATTATTACTGCCAGCAGTGAACTGATAAGTCGTTTTTTCATCTTTGAACTCTCCGTAGAATATTTCAATATGTAATCAAATTGTAACACACAAGTCGGATTATGTCAACACCGGCAAGCGATTGAAGTCGTAAAACGGCGTAAACAATCTGTAAATTGAGCATTTTGCCGCGAGCTACTATATATTGTACCTGTTGCCACTTTCAACAAACAGTTATAGTACTGCGGCTGTTCTGAGAGCACAAAATTTCGGTTTTCAATTGCCGCTTTGTATGTTATACTTATAAAATAAATATTACAGTAAAACTCCGAGGATAAAATATGAGGCGCTTTTTTGTAAAAAGGACGGTCGCGGTGCTGCTGTGCGTGTGCCTGCTGCTGCCGCTGTGCGCATGCTCGAGGAACGAGCCTGTGCAGAAGCAGATATTCGCAATGGATACGGTCATGAACCTGACCGCCTACGGAAAATACGCAAATGACGGTATCAGTGCCGCTGTCGGTGTTATAAACGCCATGGACGATATGCTCGACCCGAACAATGAGGGCAGCTACACCACGCTTATAAACAACGCCGAGGGGAAGAACGTCATTGTGACCCCGCAGGTAAACGAGATGCTCTCGACGGCGCTGAGCGTATATAAGCTCTCGGGCGGCGCGCTCGATCTGTCGGTGTACCCGCTTTACGAGGCCTGGGGCGAATTCAAGGAAGAAACAGGACGTATTCCCTCGGATGACGAAATCAAGGAGCTGAGACAAAAGCTCGGCTTCGGGAAGACCGAGATCACCGACTTTGAGGGGGAGGCAAACTATTCCGTGCGTATGCCCGCCGGGACGCAGATAAGCTTCGGCGCGGTTGCCAAGGGCTGCGCGTCGAAGTATGCCATTGACGCGATGCGCAAAAACGGAGTTACAAGCGGCATAGTCTCACTCGGCGGCAACGTGCAGACCCTCGGCACAAAGCCCGACGGAAGCAACTGGACAGTTGCGGTGGAGGATCCCAACGACACCGGCTCTTACGTCGGAACGCTTACCGTCGGTGAGACGGCTATCATCACAAGCGGCAGCTATCAGCGCTATTTCATCGGCCCCGACGGAATGAAGTATCATCACCTGATAGACCCAAGCACCGGAAAGCCGGCGGACAATGATCTCGTTTCCGTAACGATAGTCTGCTCTGACGGAACGCTGGCAGACTGCCTGTCGACCGCGATGTTCATCCTCGGTGAGAGCGCTGCGCTCAAATACTGGCGCGAAAACGGCGGCTTTGATATGATAATGATAACAAAGGATAACGAGATCCTGTGTACAACCGGCCTGCTTGAGATGTTCACACTAACAAACAGCACCGATTACACTCTTAAGATGGTGGAGTGATGCCAAACCGTGAATTTTTCCGTGCCGACGCTCTGACCCTTGCGCCCGCACTCGTCGGAAAGCTTCTCGTGCGCCGCTTTCCCGACGGAAGCGAAAAGCGCCTTAGGATAACGGAAACCGAGGCGTACTGCGGAGCTGAGGATCCCGCCTGCCACGCCCACAAGGGCAAAACAAAGCGCGCCGGGATACTCTGGCGCGACGGCGGTACGATATACGTTTACCTCTGCTATGGGATGCACGAGATGCTCAACATCGTGTCCGGCTCCGAAAATGATCCGCAGGCCGTGCTCATTCGCTGCTGCGAGGGCTTTGAAGGGCCGGGCAAGCTCACAAAAGAGCTTGGCATCGACCGCAGCTTCAACGGACTCGATATCCTCTCCTGCGACGGGCTGCGCATTGAGGATGACGGCACAAAGGTTAACATAACACAACTACCGCGCGTCGGCATAGCATATGCAGAGCCTGCCGACCGCGAGGCATTGTGGAGATTTAAGCTTCAAAAATGAACTATCTTGAAACCGATATACGATACTGCAAAGGCATAGGCGAAAAAAAGGCGCTGCTTTTCAATAAGCTCGGCGTCTTTAACGTCCGTGACCTTGTTTCGTATTTTCCGAGGAAATATGAGGATCGCAGCAGCTTTAAGCCCATCGGCCTGACCTGCGACGGCGAGACTGTCTGCATAAATGCCCTTGCCGCCGAGGATGCGCACCTCGTGCGTATCCGCCGGGGTCTGGAGCTTGTGAAATTCCGCGTGGTGGATGAAAGCGGTTCGGTTGACATAACATTTTTCAATCAGCCGTATATCAAAAACAGCGTACACCGAGGCGACAGCCTGAACATCTACGGCAAGATAATAGCTGTCGGCGGCAAAAGAACAATGACGAATCCCGTGATTGAGCGCGAGGGCACGGTCGGCGGCGTAACGGGGCGCATCGTTCCCTTGTATAAGCTGACGACCGGGCTTTCGCAGAAGCTCATCATGAGCGCTGTGCGTCAGGCACTGGATGCGTGTGCGTCCGAGCTGCCCGAGGCGCTGCCGGATAGCCTGCGCGAAAAATATCATCTTGCGCAGACAGACTATGCCTATGAGAACATTCACTTTCCCGCAAGCTTTGAGGATCTTGAGCTTGCGCGGCGCAGACTCGTGTTCGAGGAGCTTTTCCTGCTCGCCTGCGCCCTCGGCAAAATGAAGGGCAGCCACTCAAAGCAGAGCGGCATACTCATGCACGAGCAGGATATCGAGGAGTTTTTTTCAAGCCTGCCCTTTGCTCCGACGGGCGCACAGAGACGCGCCGTTTCGGACGCTGTGCACGATATGCAGTCGGGCATTGCGATGAACAGACTTGTTCAGGGCGACGTCGGCAGCGGCAAAACGCTCGTTGCAGCGGCGCTTATCTGGTATGTGTGGAAAAACGGATATTCGTCCGCCTTTATGACACCGACCGAAATACTCGCCGGGCAGCATTTTAAAACGCTCAGCTCGTTTCTCGCACCCTTCGGACTGCGCATCGGAAGGCTCACAGGCTCTATGACCGCAAAGCAAAAACGCGAGGTCAAGGCCGAGCTCGCCGCCGGAGAGCTTGACCTTATAATCGGAACGCACGCGCTGTTTTCCGAGGATGTCGAGTATTCCGATCTCGCCCTTGTTATTACCGACGAGCAGCACCGCTTCGGTGTTAACCAGCGCTCAAGCCTCATATCCAAGGGCGAAAAGCCGCATGTTCTCGTCATGTCCGCAACGCCGATACCGCGCACTCTGGCGCTTATAATCTACGGCGACCTCGATATCTCGGTCATAGACGAGATGCCGCCGGGCAGGCAGAAGGTCGATACCTTTGCCGTCACCGAAAGCTACCGCACGCGCTTAAACGGCTTTATCCGCAAGCTCGTTTCCGAGGGACGGCAGGTGTTTGTCGTCTGCCCGATGATAGAGGAAAACGAGGAGCTTCCGCCGAACGTCAAATCCGCGCAGGAGCACGCTGCCGAGCTGCAAAAATATTTCCCGGACCTCAGGGTAGCGTGTATTCACGGCAAAATGAAGGCCAAGGAAAAGAACGATATTATGTCGACCTTTGTAGCCGGAGATATCGACATCCTTGTCTCGACAACGGTCATCGAGGTCGGCGTTGACGTGCCGAACGCGGCGCTGATGATAGTCGAAAACGCCGACCGCTTCGGCCTGAGCCAGCTGCACCAGCTGCGCGGCCGCGTCGGTCGAGGGGAGCATAAGAGCTATTGCGTGCTCGTTTCCGACAGCGATAACGAGGCGACGCAGGCGCGGCTCAAGATCATGACCAAAACCAACGACGGCTTTAAGATATCCGAGGAGGATCTCAAGCTGCGCGGGCCGGGCGATTTCTTCGGCTCGCGCCAGCACGGACTTCCGGCGATGCATGTTGCAGACCTGTGCTCCGATATGAATGTCCTGCAAACCGCGCAGCAGGCGGCGCAGGAGCTGTTAGCCTCGGACCCTGAGCTTTCCGCGCCGGAGCACGCACAATTAAAGACAGCCGTCGAGCGGCTGTTTACCGTGAATGCAGATACTCTGAATTAAAAAAGACGCCCGAGGGCGTCTTTTTCAGCTGAGAGGGTCTTTCATTGTGTCCCGTATGGCGAGGTCGCTGCCGAGCTTATGAACTGTCGGCGATCACCTCAAGCTCCGGAGCGTCATAGTAAAACCTGCACTCGTCGGGCACTGTTTCAGTCTTGGCGCTTTGCCCATCCTGCGGCGTGCCGCAGGATGGGCAAAGCAGCATCGCGGCGCAAAGTAATGCTTAAAGCTTTCTCATCTCATCTGTTCTCCTTCTGGAGTTTTTTATATTGGAGTTTTTTATATTATATATTTGCCTCCAGATTAAACAATCTTTCTTTTGTTGCATCCATATATGTTTTGTCTATCTCAATGCCTATATATCTTCTATTGTTTTTTAACGCGGCAACACCTGTGCTGCCGACTCCATTAAAACAATCCAATACAATATCGTTCTCGTTTGAAGCAATTGTTACAATTTTATTTAGAACCGATATTGGCTTCTGAGTTGGGTGCAAGCTTTTTCCATCAGCATCCTTTAGCCTTTCTCTGCCCATGCATATTCCAGATTCAATAAAATTATGCATCTCCTTTTGATTTGTGAAATTCCAAGTATGACCTTTATTCCAGCAGCCTACAATAAGTTCGCAGCTGTTCAGAAAAGAAGATTTTCTGAAATTTGGAACTGGATTTGTTTTGTGCCATACCATAAACTGAAAAGTATCGAACTCTGGGTCAAAAACTTTGTGATACTCACCAATTATGTTGTAGGAGCAGAATATAAAAATATTTCCGGTAGGCTTTAAAATGCGTTTGAACTCGTCTAATAAATCTTGAGGATGTAGCTCCTTCAAATCCCATTCTGCCAAATCGTTATTAATATCGCTTCTCCAATCGAATTTCAAATTACCAGTGCTGTATTTTGCGATATTATACGGTGGATCGGTTAATATCAAATCAATAGAATTATCAGGTATTTCCTTAAAAACGTCAAAGCAGTCGCCATTTACAAGCAGGTATTTGTCTATTTTATTAATGTCAATCATCTGAAGTACATTCCTTTAATGTTAACTAATGCTGCTCTGATTTTGCTTGCAGACTGTTTATATTGATTGAATACAACATTGAAACCATCAGAATCATTGCAGACAAAATTCCAGTATTCAGTACCTATCAATAATTCGTCCTCGGAGAAAAACTGCCTTACTCGCTCTTGTTTCCAAGGCTTTCCCTCGCCAAACTTGTTATAGGCCGTGCCAAAGAAAATCATGATTTTGGCTGTTGTGTCATCTTTCAACTCGTTTTTCAATAAAAAGTATTCTTCAAGTAATGCGCTTTTTTCTGCTCGCGCTTTCTTGTTATCCAAGTCTCCTGATGCCTTTAGTTCTATCAAATAATGCTCGTTTTTCTCGGGGCTGAAAAAATAATTATCAGTAACATGTGTCCTTCTATAGCTTGCAATATTTTTAGGGTAAATTGTAGAGTATGTAGAGTAGTGTACAATACTTGGGGGAGATATATGATCTGAGTAACTATCAAGCAATGAGGAGATACGATTTACCTGGTCGGGCAGAATAAAAGAATCAATGTTTCCTCTTACTTCGTATGAAAGCTTGGCAATATTGTTTCCCATCTTCTCCAATACGTTACCGAAGCTGCTGTCAAAAGAGCGCACGAATGCTGAATAAAACATAAATTCTTCACCAAGCTCGGCTATAAAACAGTTATTTTTCTTCATGTTTATAACGCCGTTTATGTCATCAACTTCGCTAGAGTATCGACTTATCAAGCCCTCAGCAAATGAAGAAATTGCGGTATCAACGACAACTTCGATTGAATTCCTTTTTGATATATCCATGCTGCTTAATCCCTCCCTTATATTTGTTTTTATTATATCACATCAAAAATAATATTCAATATCATCAGGGCACTTAAACAAAACAAAGGGGAAGCTGATATCAGCTTCCCCTTAAAATTTTGCTTCTTACTTAAAGTATCTTGCCAGCAGGCCCTCGAATGCCTTGCCGTGACGGGCCTCGTCGCGGGCCATCTCATGGACGGTGTCGTGGATAGCATCGAGGTTATACTGCTTTGCGAGCTTTGCAAGCTCGAACTTGCCGGCGGTCGCGCCGTTTTCGGCATCGACGCGCATCTCAAGGTTCTTCTTGGTCGAATCGGTGATAACCTCGCCGAGGAGCTCTGCGAACTTTGCAGCATGCTCTGCCTCCTCGTAAGCTGCCTTCTCCCAGTAAAGGCCGATCTCGGGATAGCCTTCACGGTGAGCGACGCGAGCCATTGCCAGGTACATGCCGACCTCGGAGCACTCGCCCTCGAAGTTTGCGCGCAGGCCGCTGATGATCTCCTCGCGGACGCTTTCGGGAACGTCTGCGCCGAAGCCGTTGC
>ERZ779821.265-NODE-265-length-20265-cov-3.38357_pt1 | contig 20265 bp, 17 predicted proteins | sample MGYA00511884_ERZ779821 | MGnify/ENA primary metagenome ERZ779821 (study PRJEB29588, sample SAMEA2152664) | human gut metagenome | biome: human gut; feature: human-associated habitat; material: faeces | place: Denmark | collected 2008/2010 ... | reverse complement strand
ACTTTTATAGTATAGAGATCTATATTGTTATAGACATAACATCTATTCCATTCACCTAACCACCCCTGTTTTTTTCATTTAGAAAATTCAAGAAAAAAAAAGAAAGGAGGGACACTTGCGAATCATATGATCGACGCAAAAGATTTTTTAAGTGTAACAAGAGATATAATTGAACAGCAAATTAGAGATCGTTCGACAGATGCTGTTTGCGAGATTGAGAGTGTCAACGAAGACGGAACTCTCAATGTTTTCGTTTTACCGGACAAACAAACAATACTCAAAAACATAATTAACGAATCTCGATATAATTTCAAGCGCGGAGATAATGCGCTGTTATATAAGATTCACAACAGATTGTCGGATTCATTTGTTGTCGCAAAATTTCGCCCAAAGCAAGAAGATGCTGGAATTTCCGAAAAGTCAGTTCAAAACCTCATAGATAATGCTCTACAAAATTATCAAGGTGGTTCTGGTGGCGGAATTTCTGGTGGAATTCAAGGCCCTCCCGGCCCGCAAGGAATTCAAGGAGAAATCGGCCCTACGGGCCCTACAGGTGCAGCTGGAAAAGATGGTTCTGTTGGACCGACAGGAGGAAAGGGAGAGATTGGTCCTACTGGTCCTACTGGAGCGCAAGGAAATACTGGATCGACAGGTCCCACTGGCGCAGTTGGACCCACTGGACCGCTGAACAAAGAGGCGTTCGTTGATGCCAAAGTTTCTCCTACTGGAACTGTTGTCTTTACGAAGGACAATGGAAACACGGTTGCTCTTCAGTTTGCTCAAATTCAAGGAACTGAACTTGCCGGGTATAATATTCATTCTTATAATATAGATAAAGATAATGGATGGACTGGAACTGGCCCATATACTCACACAATGACCGCAGAAAATGGTGGTTGGGTCGCAACGCAGGACATTCTCGTTCAACTTCGATTGACAGACGGAACGCCATATGAAGGTGTTCACGCGAAATACGCTGTTGGTCAAGACGGGACGGTTACGGTAACGTCTGATGCAAAGCTTCCGATTCAGGTGCTTGTTGCCGACGGGTTGGTTGCTGGTCCTCGTGGATTAACTGGTCCCACTGGTCCTCAAGGACCAAAGGGCGACGTCGGTCCTACTGGTAATACTGGATCTGTTGGACCAACTGGCGAGGCTGGCAAAGCAGGCCCCACTGGTCCAACCGGATCTACTGGCCCGACAGGACCTCTTAATCCGGAATCTTTCGTTGATGCGAAAGTTGGCCCGACTGGAACCGTTGTTTTTACTAAAGATAACGGAGACAAAGTCGCGTTGCAGTTCGCGCAAATTGCTGGAACAGATATTGCAGGATATAATATTCATTCATTTACAATAAAGAGCGCTGACTGGACTGGAACAGAGGCGCCATATTCATACTCAAAATCAGCAAACGATGGCGGTTGGGTTCCGACCCAAGACCTTCTCGTTCAGTTGAGGGAGTTTCCGGAGACAGTTCAAACGCGTGCCGCAGGAGTCGTTCCAAACGGGTACGAAGGTCTTCATTCTCGATATGTTGTTGGGCAGGACGGAACAGTAACAATCGTTAGTGATGTGAAAATGGATGTTCAGGTTCTGGTTGCGGATGGACTCGTTGCCGGTGTTCGTGGAGCGACTGGTCCGACTGGGCAGAAAGGCGAAAAAGGAGACAAAGGAGATAAAGGCGAAACCGGAAATACCGGCGCGGCGGGTCCTACTGGGCAAACCGGAGCGACCGGCCCAACCGGAGAAACTGGTGCGATTGGTCCAACTGGACCTCTTGATGAAAACTCTTTTGTTCAAGCAAAAACTGGACCAACTGGAACTGTCGTATTTACAAAACAGAATGGAGAAACCGTCGTCTTACAGTTTGCTCAAATCGAGGGTTCGAGTATTGCAAACTACAATATTCATTCATATAAAATTGCGGAAACCGACTGGATTGGAGAAAATGCCCCATATACGCATATTAAATCGGCTGTTTCTGGAGGCTGGGTTCCTACGCAGGATCTGTTGGTTCAGTTACGTGTTGATGAAGGTTCTCCATACGAAGGCGTCCATACTCAATACAAAGTTTCGAACAATGGTGACATAACAGTTATTAGCGATGCGAAAATCCCGCTTCAAGTGTTGGTGGCAGACGGTTTAGTTGCCGGAACGAAGGGCGACGTTGGACCTGTTGGACCCACTGGAGAAAAGGGCGAAAAGGGAGACAAAGGCGATACCGGTGCAACTGGCCCAACTGGAAAGGATGGAGCCGTTGGTCCTACAGGAGATATTGGTCCTGTCGGTCCTACTGGACTTACAGGAAGTGTTGGTCCAACCGGTCAGACGGGTGCAGTCGGTCCTACGGGAAAAACTGGTTCCGTTGGTCCCACCGGTCCAATGGATGAAGACGCTTTTGTCGAAGCAACGATTGGTTCAACTGGCGTCGTAACATTCACGAAGCAGAACGGACAGCAGGTTAGCCTTAATCTTGCTTATTTCGACGAAACTGCGGTTGCTGGTTATAATATTCATTCTTATATGATATCTGAAAATGATTGGACAGGAACTGCGGCGCCATATACGCACACAAAAACAGCGGCAGATGGAAATTGGGTTGCAACACAAAACCTTCTTGTCCAAATGCGGCTTCTTAATGGAACTCCGTTTGAGGGAGTACACGCAAAGTATACTGTTTCCGCAGATGGCTCCGTTACTGTTTCTGCTGATTCAAAACTAAAACTGCAAGTTCTCGTTGCGGACGGACTTGTTGCTGGACCTAAAGGAGAGGTTGGTGCTACCGGTCCGCAAGGACTTGTTGGACCTACCGGAGCTACGGGCGCTCTTGGACCCACTGGTTCTGTTGGTCCAACAGGTGAAACTGGTGCAAAAGGTGATACCGGAGCAGTTGGTCCCACAGGACAAACTGGAGCAATCGGACCGACCGGTAAAGAAGGAGCCCTCGGTCCAACAGGACCTACTGGAGCCCTTGGGCCTACTGGCCCGTTAAATAAAGATGCCTTCGTGGATGCGGTTGTAAATCCGACTGGAACTGTTGTTTTCACCAAAGACAACGGGCAAACAGTGGTTTTACAGTTCGCACAGATCGAAGGAAGTTCAATTGCGGGATACAACATTCACTCTTACAAAATCGCACAAACAGACTGGAATGAAACACAGGCTCCTTATACACATACAAAAACGGCGACTGCTGGCGGATGGGTTTCCACACAGGATTTGCTGGTACAAATTCGTCTCGACGATAGCTCTCCTTACGAAGGAATTCATACGCAGTATAAAGTCGCAAACAACGGCGACGTTACAATTATTTCCGACACCAAAGCTGATTTACAAATTCTTGTGGCTGACGGACTCGTTGCCGGAGTAAAAGGTGACACAGGTGCCGTTGGTCCTACAGGAGCGAAAGGTGAAAAGGGCGACATAGGACTTGTCGGCCCCACGGGTCAAACAGGGGCAGTCGGTCCTACGGGCGCTACTGGTTCTACTGGTGCAGTCGGTCCTACTGGAGAAAAGGGAGAACAGGGAATTCAAGGTCCTAAAGGCGATACTGGAGCGGTTGGACCTACCGGGCAGACAGGCGCTGTTGGTGCTACTGGAGCGGTTGGACCTACCGGGCAGACAGGCGCTGTTGGTCCCACGGGACAAACTGGTGAAATTGGACCTACGGGTCCTCTTGATGATCGGTCGTTTGTTAATGCGGTGGTTGGACCTACGGGAACGGTCGTGTTTACAAAGCAGAACGGCGAAACTGTTGCGCTTCAATTCGCGCAAATTAGTGGCAGTTCGATTGCTAATTATAACATTCGTTCTTATACAATTCCGGCAAGCACTGGCTGGACTGGAACTGGTGCTCCCTATACTAATAAAAAGACTGCCGCAGATGGAGGATGGACTCCAACGCAAGATATTCTTGTGCAGATGCGGTTGGGAGACGGTTCTCCTTACGAAGGCGTTCACGCAAAATACACAGTAACAAATACCGGAACGATTGTTGTTTCTTCTGATACAAAAATGACTCTGCAGATTCTCGTTGCAGACGGTTTAATGGCAGGTCCGCAAGGTCCTACTGGCGCAACCGGCGCAAAGGGAGATAAAGGCGAGCAGGGTATTCAAGGTCCGCAAGGATTAAAAGGAGACACTGGCTCGGTCGGTCCCACGGGTCCGAAGGGCGAAGATGGAGTAATCGGGAAAGACGGCAAAGACGGACCCACTGGTCCTGTTGGTCCCACCGGAGCTCCCGGACTGACAACTAAAGTTACGGTTAATGGAACGACATATACACAGTCTGGTGGAAACATTACGCTTCCTGATTATGCGAAAATCGGAACGACAACTACTAATAAAGTTTTGTCGAAGATTGAATATACGACAGAAGCGGAAATTCCAGCAACTCCTGATGAAACATACGAATATGCTATAACCGACTTAATTTCTTATGGTGATTTAGACGCAAATCTTCAAGAACAAATTGATCATATGGGGAACACTGGTCCTACTGGTCCAATGGGTCCAACGGGAAAAACCGGTGCTGTTGGTCCAACTGGACCGATGGACGAAGAGGCGTTTGTTCAGGCGACAATCGGAACTACCGGAGTTGTTACATTTACAAAGCAAAACGGGCAGCAAGTAAATCTCGATATTGCATATTTTGATTCTACGGCTGTCGCTGGATATAACATCCATTCTTATACAATCGAACAATGGAATGGAACATCTGCTCCATACACACACACGAAGACAGCTGCTGATGGCGGATGGACCGCAACACAGAACATTCTCGTTCAGATGCGAGCAATTGACGACACACCGTTTGAAGGCATTCACGCAAAATATACTGTTTCAAGTGACGGAACGGTTATTGTGTCTTCGGATTCGAAGGTAAAATTACAGATTCTTGTCGCAGATGGTCTCGTCGCTGGTCCGAAGGGAGAAGTTGGTCCTACTGGTCCGAAAGGAAATACGGGTAACATTGGTCCGACTGGTCAAACGGGAGCTGTTGGTCCGACAGGACAAACCGGCGAAAAGGGCGACACTGGATTGCAAGGTCCTAAAGGTGATACTGGCAATGTTGGACCCACTGGTTTAACCGGCTCGGTTGGCCCAACAGGGCAGACAGGTTCTGTTGGTCCTACTGGTGAAAGAGGTCCGCAAGGTGAGCAGGGTATTCAAGGTCCGCAGGGAAATGTTGGTCCTACTGGTCAAACTGGAGCAACAGGAGACACTGGGGCGGTTGGTCCTACTGGTCAAACTGGTCCAATTGGTCCTACCGGACAAACAGGTCCAAAGGGTCCTACTGGTCCGTTAAATGAAAATGCGTTTGTTGATGCTGTTGCAAGACCGACCGGAACGGTTGTTTTCACAAAACAGAATGGTCAAACAGTTGCTCTCCAGTTTGGACAAATTGCAGGAACCGATTACGCGAATTACAGCGTTCATTCTTTCAAAATTGGAGTCAATAACTGGATTGGAGAATCTTCCCCGTATACTTACACAAAGTCTTCGCTTTCCGGAGGATGGACTCCAACGCAAGATATTTTGGTTCAGATGAGAATAGATGGAACAGCTCCTTACGAAGGTGTTCACACTCAATATTCTGTTTCAAATAGCGGTGATATTTCAATTCAATCAGACGCAAAAGTTGCGTTACAGGTGCTTGTTTCCGATGGACTAATCGTTGGTCAAAAAGGTCCTACTGGACCCGCTGGAACAAATGGTGCGGCTGGCTCTACAGGACCTACAGGTCCGAGAGGTGCCGTTGGTCCAACCGGAGAAAGAGGAGAAATGGGGCCCACTGGAGAAAGAGGTCCTGCCGGTGCGAGCGGAAGCAGCAGTGGTGGAGGAATATCGGACGTCTTAAACCCCGTTGGATGCATCTCGTTTTATTCTTATGAAGGCGCGTTTTCGGTTGCTCCAAACTATAATGAAGGCGTTAGTATTTCTTATTCTATTGATTTGGGAAAAACGTGGACTGATATTGCGGCTTCTGGAACGTCTATAGCTTCTTCTACGGTATTGCCGGAATCCGAAACCAATAGCGTTATTAATTATATTTTGTTTAGAGGGCTCGGAAATTCTATTATTACAGGAGAAAATTCAACACCGTGGACAATTACTGATACGGCTGTGTTTTGTGCCGGCGATATAACCACATTGTTGGATTATCAAGTTCCTACAACTTCTATAACCGAGATGTATTGTTTTGCAAATATGTTTTCAAATCAGACAGGGCTTGTTTCAGCTCCGAGACTTCCGTCGATAGAAATAAGCGACCATTGTTACTATAAAATGTTCCAAGGATGTACGTCATTAATTACTCCTCCGGATCTTCCTGCGAGAAAAGTACCCGATTCGGCCTATGAGCAAATGTTTATGGGATGTATACAACTGTCGAGCGCTCCAAAAATTAGCGGAAGGTCGTTTGGGAGCAGCTCTTGTCTTAAAATGTTCAATGGATGTGAAAATCTATCTTCAATTCCAGAAATGATGTTTGTTGAGTCTTCTGCGGATTCGTTTGAAAATATGTTCTTAGGCACTTCTATTGAAATTAATAAAGATCCTTCTTCGCTTACAACGGCTTCGGTCGACAGCGTGCTGATATGTGATATAGAAAACAGCAGAAATTTTGAAAACGCTTCGATTTTGGGATACGAAATAGGGGCATATCGTTATTATACCACGACGCCTCCGTCTTGTTCTGAATTTACTGGAGCAGATTCTGCAATTTTGACGGAATATATTATTACGCATTCTATTCTGGATTCGCAGAATTAAAAGATGAAAAGAAATAAGGAGGAATTTAATATGCGCAAGAAAGTAAATCAGAACGAAACTCCGCAGGATTTGCTGAAGAATTACAAATCCCGTCTTGCAAAAGAAGGATGGCTCAAAGCCGTGCTTTGCGGTGCATCTGTAGGGTTCGGCGCCGATATTCTTTGTGCGTTCGCTTTCTGGGTCTTCGGCATCAAGCTGTTCTGGATCTGCATTCTCGTCTTTGCGGCGGTAACCGCAATTGCAACGCCGCTGTTCTATTTTTGCAGATTCAAGAACTCCCGCCGTCAGGTTGCGTCCCGCATCGATATGCTGGGATTGGATGAGAGAATCCTGACCATGACGCAGCTTGAAAATGACGATTCCTATATCGCACGCCGCCAAAGAGAGGATGCCATGGACGCGCTGAAGAGCATCAATGTGTCCTTCGTAAAGCTCGCGGTTTCCGCTTCGATGGTGATGACATTCTGCGTGACACTGATACTCGGAATTGGGGCAACAACCGCTTCTGCTTTGTCGAGCAAATCGCTGGTTACAATGATTCAAGAAAACAAAACAGAACCAAATTCGGGCATTTTTCATCTAATTTATGGTGTTAAAGGTAATGCCGGTGGCAGAGTAGACGGAGAATTAGAGCAAACCGTTAGTGAAGGAGCGTCTGGAAAGATTGTTCAAGCGGTTGCTGATGATGGATATGTTTTCGTTGGATGGACAGATGGTTATGAGGATGCAACTCGCGTTGATATAGAAGTAAATGGAGATGTGACTGCAAATGCTGTGTTTGTTGAAATTGAGTTCGACGAAGAAGAGGATGTTGCAGAAGAAGAAAAGCGTGAAGGAGACCCCGGTGGTAAAGGGAATAACGGCGCTCCGCAGAGTCCAGAAAATCAAAGCGGAAGTTCCAGTGGTGATGGCGATTCCAACGATGGCGCCGGGGCAGGTTCCGATGTGGCTTCTAATCAAGTAATTGATGGTTCAACTTATTACGGAGACGAATATGGCGGAAGCCTTTCGGACGCGCAGGATTCGATGAATTCCAACAGCAATTTGTCTGGCGAAGAAAAGGGTACAATTGGAGATTATTTCCACAACATTCAGAAGTAATTCTATTCTAAAATTTTGTAAAAGCTCTTGACAATTATTTTCGTTTCACAAGCCATTCAGCTAAAGATAGGGCGAGAAACAAAAATAATTAAATTTTTAGAAAGGAGGTAATAATTAATGAAGATTCTAAAATCCTATAAATATCGAATCTATCCAAACAAAGAACAAGAAATTTTAATTCAGAAAACTTTTGGTTGTTGCAGATTTGTTTATAATCAAGTTCTTGCTTATAAAATAAAATTATATCAAACACAAGAAAAATCATTGAGTCGATTCGATTGCGAAGAATATATGATTCATAATCTAAAAACCAAATACGAATGGCTTTTAGAACCCGATAAATTTGCTTTATCGAGCGCAATTGAAAACTTGGATAACGCATATCAGAAATTCTTCAAAGAACACGTAGGGTTTCCGAGATTTAAAAGTCGTCATAATCATAGAAAGTCATATACAACCAAAATAACCAATAACAATATTGAAGTTTCTTTTGAAAAAAATCAAATTAAGCTTCCAAAACTGCGTTGGATTAAAGCAAGACTTCATCGAGAATTTATTGGCAAAATTAAAAGAGCAACTATATCACAAAATCCTTCTGGTAGATATTTCGTATCGGTTCTTATAGAACAGGAATATTTGCCATTGTCAACAACTGGTTCTGCAATTGGATTGGATTTAGGAATTAAAGATTTGATCATTGCCTCCGATGGTAAGAAATATGCAAATCCTAAAACTCTTGCTAAATATGAAAAGAAGTTGGCGAGAGAACAGAGGAGATTGGCACATAAACAAAAAGATTCGCGAAATAGAGGAAGACAACGTATTAAAGTAGCAAGAATTCACGAAAAGATTCGTAATATCAGATTAGATTATTTGCATAAAACATCTAATGAAATTATTAGCGAAAACCAAGTAATAGTTTCAGAAGATTTAGCGGTGTCTAATATGATGAAGAATCATAAACTGGCAAAATCTATTAGTGATTGTGGATGGTATGAATTAACACGACAGTTAGAGTATAAGGCAAAATGGAACGATAGACAATATATAAAGATTGGTAGATTTATTCCATCAAGTCAGATTTGTAATTGTTGTGGGTATCAAAACAAAGAAACGAAAGATTTGTCGGTTAGAGAATGGATTTGTCCGAATTGTGGTGTGAAGCACGACAGAGATATAAATGCTGCTAAAAATATTTTGGATGAAGGATTAAAACTTTTAAAAACCTCTTGACAGATTAAAATATTTGTGATATAATATAGATAGGGCAGGAACTGTCCGAATTCAAGCCTGTGGAGTTAGTAGGTTACGAGGACGAAGAAGCAGGAAGCTCCGATTCTTTAGTATTTAGGGTAGTTCACAAAAGGGCGAACTTGTGATATAATATATATTGCCGGGGAAGAGAAAATTTTCCCCGGCAGAAAGTAGAGGAAAATATGAGAAGATTTGAAGAAGTAAGTAAGGAATTTAGAAAGTTTCCTGATGTGGAAACAAAACTCCCGGAGAGGAGCACGTCTCGAAGTGCGGGATATGACTTCTATTCAAAAGAAGACTATACGCTTCAGCCGGGAGAATCACACACGTTTTGGACAGACGTAAAAGTTGCAATGTTTTTTGACAACGTGTTGGCAATCTGCGCAAGATCCGGTCTTGGATGTAAGGCTGGCGTGGTTCCCAGAAACTGCGTCGGAATTATTGACGCAGACTATTTCGGGAATCCGGAAAATGATGGCGCAGTCGGCATATGTCTGGTTAACAGTGGCGAAATTCCCGTTCAAATAACAGTTGGCGCAAAAATTGCGCAGGGAATTTTTTTAAGGTACATGATTGTGGACGATGATCGCTTCCTCTCGCAGAAGACCGATAAGATTGAGCGTATCGGTGGATTCGGAAGCACGGGGAGGTAATTGGAGATGAAAGTCGTATTTTATACAATTGATTGTCCAAAATGCCGTGTGCTCGAAAGTAAGCTGAAGGCAAAAAAGGTCGACTTTGAGGAGTGCAGAGACATTGAAATTATGCAGGAGAAGGGGTTTGAGAACGCCCCGATGCTCGAAGTGGATGGAACTGCGATGAGTTTCGGAGAAGCAGTAAAATGGATTAATAATTTGGAGGCGTAATATATATGGATGTAACACTGAAGCTGAATAAAGATTTTGAGAGATTTCTTGAAGAATTAAAGAAAAAGTATGGCGAAGATTTTGAATATATTAATGGGTTACATTCTAGCCAGCTCGATTTTTCAGATTTCTTGGACAAATTTGTAGAAAAAGACACTATGGCAGATGCCACAATTGATCCAAACGCAAACGCAAGACATAAAGACATTAGAAGTTTTATGACAGAAAAAGGGAAAAGCGAAGATAAACTTTTTGGTTTAAGTAAAATTTTTTATGAAATTAAAAAAATGTGGGGTTTGCGTACTGCAAAACAGTGGTTTGAGCAAGAGTTCAGCAAAGGTTTTTATCTGAACGATTCCGCAACGGCAAGTTATTATCCATATTGTTGGGCAAACGATCTTACGAAACTCGCAACAGAGGGTTTGTTTTTCTTAAAAGATTATAATAACAAACCTCCGAAGCACCTGACAACATATTTTGATGATGTTATTGAGTTAACTTCTTATCTTAGTAACAGACAGAGTGGTGCAGTTGGTCTTCCAAATGTTCTTATTTGGGCTTATTATTTTTGGAAGAAAGATGTTGAAGATGGGTATTATCTGAAATCTCCAGATGTTTATTTGAGACAGAATTTCCAAAAATTTATTTATAGATTAAATCAGCCTTTCCTACGTATAGATCAAACCTCCTTCAGTAATGTTTCAATATTCGACCGTCCATATCTTGAATCGTTGTTTGGAGGAATTGAATTCCCCGACGGAAGTTTTGTGATTGATCAAATTGAGGATATCATAGAATGCCAAAAGGTATTTATGGAAGTTGTGAGCGAAATTCGAGAAGAAAATATGTTCACATATCCGGTTTTGACATATTCTCTTTTGAAGAGAAGTAATATCACAAAAGAAGAAGCCGACGAAATGATTAGAACCAAAAAGTGGGATGTGTTCGTAGATAAAGATTTCGCATATTGGTGTTCTTGTCACAATATCAAATGGTCCGATTCGAACTTCTTTGTCAGCGACAATGTTGGAGTTTTGAGTAACTGCTGCAGACTTTTGAGCAACGTTCAAAAACTAAACGCATTTATCAACTCTATTGGCGGAACGGCTCTTTCTGTTGGTTCTTGTCGCGTAAGCACAATCAACCTCGTTAGAATCGCATATGAATCTAAATTAAATAAAAAGAAATATATCGAAATTCTGAGAGATAAAGTGCTTCTTGATTGTAAGGCACTGGCGTCTATGCGACATATTATTAAAAGAAACATCGAGAAGGGGCTCCTCCCCAACTATCAAGACGGAGCGCTCGAACTGGACAAACAATTCTGTACAATTGGAGGTATCGGCGTTTTCGAAGTGATGGATCTTTTTGGACTTATAAATACAGACGAGTTTGGAAACAGAAGCTATTCCGAAGACGGAATTAAATTTGCAACAGAAATTCTTGACACAATTAACGAAGTAAAAGATAATTTTGAGTGCGATTTTTCTCTGAATGTAGAAATGATCCCTAAAATGTGTGGGGATGAGGTAAGATAATTCATAAATTACCTTTAGTAAATTTTCTCTAATTGACTTGGAATCCCGGATCGGGAGACAGGGCGGAAGTTTAAATACACCGTGAACGACTAAATGAGAAAACACCATTTTATGATGGTGATGCGATAGTCTGAACTTCGCCATATAAAGAAAGCGAAGAGTAAAATTTAACGATTTTACCGCCGAATTATTTCGGTCATAAAAGTAACAGAATTGGCAGAAAATTGCGCTGGAGTTATGTGTCAGGCAGATAACCTTCTTTACGAACAAGATAAATATTATATTTATTCCAATCAGTGGATTCCGTTAACGGAAAAGTGTACGATTAAAGAAAAGTGCAGGCTTGGAAGTATTTTTGATGAAAAGTGTGGCGGTGGATGTATCGCCCATATCGATGTTGAAAATAGATTTCCAAACGAGGAAACTGCGTGGGATGCTTTGAACTATGTTGCCGTTTCTGGAGTAATTTATTTTGCGTTTACGACAAAAATCAATGTGTGTAAGAGTAAACACGCATTTATTGGAACAAAAATTTGTCCGAAATGTGGAGAGCCGGTAGCAGACCAATATGCTCGCGTGGTTGGATTCTATGTTCCAGTTAGTGGATATCAGAAGATTAGAAAAAGAGAGTTTAATAATCGAAAATGGTATGATATTGCAAGCAAGGATGGTATTTTGATTTGAAATTAAAAGGGCTAGTAGATAATGATTGGGCGAATTATAAAAAATGTAGCACTTTTCTAATTTTCCCTTTTTGCACATTTAAATGCGAAAAAGAGTGTGGAATCCAGTGCTGTCAAAATAGTTCCCTTGCGAGACAGCCGATTATTGAAATTTCAACAGAAAAGCTCGTTCAACGGTATTTGGAGAACCCAATCTCCGAATCCGTTGTTATGGGCGGAATGGAGCCATTGGACTCTTTTGATGATGTTGTCGAATTTATCTCCGCTTTGAGAAAATGTTCCGACGATCCCGTCGTCCTCTACACCGGCTATTATAAATCAGAAATTGAAGACAAAATCGAACAACTTCAAAAATTTCCAAACATTATTGTTAAATTTGGACGGTTTAAACCAAATGAACCGCATCATATAGATCCAATTCTCGGCGTGGAATTGGCGTCAACAAATCAATACGCCGAAAAAATTTCATAAAGGAGAGGATCAAGATGGTAGTTTGTGAAGATCACATTGTTCCTGCTTATAACCCTAAACACGGCTGGCTTTCAATGGTTTATAATCTTGTGACAACGCGGACCAAATATACTAAAAATGAAATACGAGTATATGAAGATGGCGTATGTGAAATTGATGTATATGATAAATTTGGTATGTATAAAGATACGGGAGTTTTTTCAGAGGTAGATCTTGAACAGGTTATTAAATATAAATGGTATAAAGATAGTACTGGATATCTTAGTACTACAATAAATAGAAATCATATTAGATTACATCGGTTATTATTTCCTAATAATCTTACAGATCATTACGATAATGATAAAATGAATAATACCCGTGAAAATCTGCAGCAAATTTCACATTCTGTTAATATTGCAAAAATTAAAAACAAAATGTTAAACTCTAGCGGAGTAACTGGAGTGTATTTTACTCCTTCAAAAACTTGGCAAAGCACGATCGAAATTAATGGAAAAAAGAAAACGAAAAACTATAAAACAAAAGAGGACGCTGTGCTTCAACGATATATATGGGAATTAAACGCATGGGGTAAAAACGCTCCCCAGCTTGATATTATCGAAAAAGAGTTTCCTCGTCTTGTATCAGCTGTGCAAAATGGGTATGCAATTTCCGACAATGTTAAATTGGTGAAGATTATATTAAACAAACTTGATAAAGACGAGCACTGTCCATGTTCCATAAAAAAAATCGAAGATACAAAATGTCCCTGCGCTAATTTCCGTCAGATGCTAAAAGAAGGGCGGGTCGGAGAGACCTGCCACTGCGGACTCTACCAAATCGTAGAGGTTCCTACCGAAAAATAATTTAGAAAGGGGAAAAATCAAATGATTGTTCTCGAAGATTTTACAAAAAACGCAGATGGGACTTATCGTCAGATTCTCTCTATGAAAAAGGAAGATTCTATCGATGACATGCCGTCTGCAACCCGTCCTATGAGCCCGGAGTATTTTGCGGTTACTGTTGATTATGGTGTTCCTGCAGATGGTTCTGTTGCTATTATTGAGGGCGGCGCCTCCTATCTTTACTCTAACGGTGTGTGGGCAGAATCTGCCTCTGCTGTTTTGGAGGAGCTGAACGTGGATTCGAACGGGACCTATGAGCCCGATGAAGGCGTTGATGGTTATAGCAAAGTAACCGTTAATGTTCCTGTCTGATGAAATGATGATTTCATTAATTAAAAATAGAGTTATTTATTAAAAGAAAGGAGATAAATTATGTCAAAATTCTTAACACCTCCTGTGTGGTATGACGGATACGGCACTCTGAATGATATGTTGACTGGAAAATCTGTCGAAGAAGGCAATGTTGTAATTGGTCCAAATGCCGAATCTGGCGCAAACGTATTTAGTAGCGTCGTCATTTACGGAAGTGCAACTGGAACACAAAGCGCACCTACTTCTAACGCTATAATTGCTGGCGTTGGTGCATCTGCGTCTGGTGCAGGAGTAGTCGCAATTGGCGCAGGAAGTTCTGCGACCGCAGAAGGAGCTGTTGCTTCTGGACTTTCAGCAAAAGCTAAAAATACCGGAGCCATAGCAATTGGCCGTAATGCGGAGGCCGAAGCAAGTGGGTCAATTGCTATCGGAGACGGAGCATCTGCCCCATCACAAAATACAATTCAACTTGGCAGTTCGAGTAAGCAATATAACCTAAATGTTGGCAATGGAGCTGGGACGATTAATGGGGTAGGACTTAGCGTTAGCGGCGGAGTGATTCAACTTGGAACGTATGGAACCAAATATACATTAAATGTTGGAAATGGTAACGGCGTAACAAGTGGATATATAGAAAAGGGAATTTCTTCCCCCAATAACGATCCTAAATATGGTTTTGTGGACGTAAGTTATGGTCAAGACGGAAATTACGTTAAAGAAGATGTGTCAGGAGGAATATATATAGTCCGGGTAAAGAACAACACTGTTGGGTATCAGACACTATGCACCTTTTTATTTGAAATTGACGGGAGAAAAACAGAATATTCTTCTCTGTTTGAATATGACGGAGGAACAGAATTTAAGTACGCCGTTATAAAAGCGACTCCGGATGGTACTGGGACGGTAACCTTAAGTGTTGTTGATAGTGTTGAATACGGCACCGCACCAATTCAGGAACGTACGAACTTTACGATCAGTGTTCGTCGTATAAGTCAGGCATACGCAGTTGGTTAATTATTGGTTTTAAATTAAATAAATATTTTCCCTAAACCCCTTGACAAATCAACTTTTTTATGCTATAATATAATCAGTAAGAATCGTTCCAATTTCTAACAAATCCCTGATTTAACCCCCGTTCCAATTCCAAAATCAATTTCTCGAAGAAAGGCGGCTGCAAAAAATGACAACAAAAGGAAAAAACGAAAAAGATTTTCCAATATTCGAAGACGTCATCGTAGAAGATCCGAAGAAGTGCGAGGAAATTCTTTCGCAACTTTTAAAACGTCCAAACCGTTCAATTGCCCCAAAACAGCCGCCTAAACTTCCAGAAAATGCAGAAGATATTTGGTTTAAAAGGAGATAAGTAAGAAAGATGATTTCACCTATCAAAAGAATTATCGAAAACATCAAGGCAAAACGCAAAGAGAAGAAGACAATCGAGCAGTATTTACGAGCCTGTGAAATTTTCGATAAATTGAAAGACAGTTACGGTTACGTTTCTGTTGGCGACTGTCTGTGGGCGTTCAAAGATCCGGAGCCGTTCTTCTGGTGGGTTCGAGGAGAAGACGATGGGAAGTTTACCAAAGACGCCACACTCTTCCACGAGTGTTATGTTAGACATTCGATTGCAAAAATCTTTGGATGTTCAACAATTGTAGAATTTACCGAAAAAATCAAAAACTATATTTTAAAAGGAGAAAGAATTTAAGATGAAAGAATCCAATTATGATGTAAGAGTAGTTGAAGGCAAGACCAAAACTTGGTCTCCGTATGACCTGCAAAACGCAAGTTTCGACGATATTCTTGCGGCACTGAAAGACATCTTTATGGGAGCATATGAAGAAGGTCGAAAAGCTGGATTTGAGTCTGGGCTCGAACAAGCCCGTGGCTGTTGTGAAAATTGCGAGGATTTTGACGAACTGGAAGATGATTATGATACAGATGAGGCTTGGATGAATGAAAGATAAGAATTTGAAATTAAAGAAGAAATTTTTCGATAAGAAGCAAAAGGCTTCTGAGGACGATTACCAGTTGAATGTTTGGAAGTTTCTGAACGATGGAAATATTTTTCGGAGAATCGGTGGATTTTTCAACAAGGTGAAATATGCAAGAGACCGTGCCCGCAAGGGATTCTGCGACTACGACCTTTGCGATCTCGACATTTTCTTCGTCGATCTGATTATTCGTGCGCTTGAGGAGCACAAGGAATCTGCATATGGATACCCTGACAGCAAATACCCGACATTTAAGGATTGGATGAACGCAATCGATGAAGGTATCGGACATTTCAAGAAATATAAATATCTACTGGACGACGATAATAATGTGTATTATCTTGGATATATTCAGGCAATTGAAGATGGGAACACCGATAGAAAAGTTATTCGAGACAAGTTCGACGCTGAAAGCCAAAAAATGTATGAAGAAGCGGAGAACGAACTTCACCTTGGGTTTGAGTTCTTGGCAGAAAATCTGATTCATCTATGTTGGTGATTGGAAGGTGACAAAAAGTGGATAAGAAAAGGTTGAAGGTTTCAGTCTATGCGATTATGAAGGACGAAGAACAATTCTTTGATCGATGGATTGAATCAATGTGGGACAACGGCGAAGGCGCGGACGAAATCTGCGTTCTTGACACCGGGTCAAAAGATGGTTGGAAGGAACTGCTATATGATTCTGCCCGCAAGTTTGGAATGCCAACAGACAAGTTGATTCTCGATCAGAAAAGATATTCTCCTTGGAGATTTGATACTCCTCGAAATGACAGTATGAAGTTGATTTCGGATGATGCTGATATTTGTATTTGTACGGACTTGGACGAAATTCTGAAACCCGGCTGGGGAACGGAACTTCGTCGAGTTGCAGAAGAGAATCCGACAGCAGGTCAGATTTATTACTATTACGCTTGGAGCAGTGATGAAGTAACGGGAGACGCGAAACGGTATTTTTGGTATAACAAATGTCACCGTCACCCGAAATTCGGAGTTGAATGGAAATACCCTGTTCACGAAACATTAACATATACAGATGAGTATAACGCAATGTTTCCGGACAGCGCGAGAATGACCGACAAAATAATTTGGTTGTGGCATTACCCGGATCAGACGAAGAGTCGGGGAAGCTATCTCGGGCTTCTTGAACTTCGTGCGCAGGAGTCTCCAGAAGATATGTACGGGCTGTATTATCTCGCACGCGAATATACTTTCCGCGAAATGTGGGATAAGGCAATTCAGTGGGGTTCGTATCTGCTTGCCCGAATTAAGTCAACAGGGAACGATGATATGCTGATGGAACCGGCGTTGTATGTTTTGCTTGGAGAAAGTTATGACAAAATTGGAGCAAATGATGATTGCGAATTCTGTTATCGAGAATCGATCAAGTTGCATCCGACATACCGCGACGCATATGTTCGACTGGCGCAGAAGCTCGCATACTCCAACCGTCCTGCGGAATGTTTTGAAGTTCTGAAGGAGATGGGTGAAAAGTCCGTCAGGGTTCAGGACTGGAGAAATCTGGATTATATGTGGAGAAACTGGAAGGTCGGTCAGATCAAGGCGGACGCATTGATGTGGATGGGAAGATACGCAGAAGCTGCCGTTGAGATGAAGTCAGCGCTATATGACATCCAATCAGATGATGATAAGCGAGAAGCACGGCAGGAAGGATTTTATGGAGATTTAAAATTCCTGCAGGAAAGACTAAAAGAACATTTCCCAGATCTTGTAAAAACGGTCGAAGATGCGGAAATCAGGACAAAACATAACTAAAAAGAGGGGATTATACCCCTCTTTTTTTGTGCGTTTTGACAAAATAAATAAAAGTGGGTTTTTATTTTCAAAACCTCTTGACAAAAACGGTCTTTTATGATATACTATAATCGAGGCAGAGGACTGCCAAAATCACATTATTATAAAGGAGAGGGAGAAATTGAAGGCAATTTTACCTGAAAACAAGAGCACTGGGTTCAATCCAAATCGGAAACAGAGGAGAAATATGCTCCAGACGCTGAATCGAAAGGCAAAGCGTCCGCTAACTAAAGATGAGTTCGAGCAGTTTCTGATGGTTCAGAGACTTCGTCACGGAGATGTAAGAGATGGAGACATCCGTAAAATGGCAGCAAATAATGTCGCGCATTATGACAACCCCGACAAATTCCCGAACGGAATTGAGGTCAAGCTGAATTATGAGGAAATTTCGCAGAGAAAACGGGAGGACTTCCGAGAGGAATATTGGCAGTGGGTTGAAGAGCATAAAGACGATGTGTTCCACCTTGATCGCGAGGAGAATGCAAGCTCGCTTGTTTGCCTTGCGGAAGATGAAAGATATCGTGAGATTGACGGAGAGAAGGTTCGGATTCCGAGATGGGAATTTGACCTGTTCGCAGACCTGCTTGTTAAGAATGACGAAGGAGAATTCGTGTCTCCGTGGGAGATCCCGGACAGCACAGAGGACTTCGTAGATTCGAGCGTTGCCAACGAGGTTCTCGCCGAAAGAGAAAGGGAACGGTCGGCAGAAGCAGAAAAGGAAGAGGCGGCTGAGAAAGGAAGCGAAAATGTCGATGGTTGAGTATAATAAAATCGAAACCGTTTATCGCCGCGATGAAAAGACAAAGAAACTCATTATCGGAGAATTTACCAATCCAACGATTGAATTTTGCAAAGACCTCCCGTGGGTGTTTAGTGAAAAGTGCGACGGAGTAAACTGTAGGATTTTTTGGGACGGACACACCGTAACGTTTGGTGGTCGTACAGATAAAGCACAGATGCCGATGGCTCTTATCAATCGGTTGAATGAGCTTTTTGGCGGTGAAGCAAACGCACAGTTGTTCGAGCAGAAGTTCGGTGAAACCGAAGTCATCCTTTTTGGAGAGGGATATGGTCCGAAGATTCAGAACGGCGGCGGTTATCGCAACGATGTCGATTTTATCATTTTCGATGCGATGATTGCGGGTAATTATCAGCCCCGCTCGTCGGTCGAAGACATTGCACAGTATTTCGGAATTGACATTGTTCCAATCGTTCTGGAAGGGACAATTGCAGAAGGAGTAGATTATGTGCTTCACAACCGCAAGAGTTTGATTGCGAAAAACGGTGCGCTGATTGAGGGTTTGGTTGGAAGGCCGAAGATTGAGCTTCGAGACAGAGTTGGCAAGAGATTGATTTGCAAAATCAAGTTCAAAGATTTTGAGTAAAAATTTTGGAAAACCTCTTGACAAACGGGAAAAAGTATGTTATAATATAATCGTGACGGAGAAAGTCACGAATAAACGAAAATATTTTTATTAAACGAAATGGAGAAAAACAAAAATGGCAGCAACATTTGATTTTGTAGGAAAGCTGAAGAAAATCGAAAAGGAGACCGAAAAGTTTAAGGCATTTGACGAAAAGCGTTATGATTCTGGTTGGACCAATCAGACCTTCAAGTTTAACGCGGTTAATGGCAATAACTCTCACATTATGCAGATTCGTGCTGGGTTCTGGAGTAAGTCCGATGGTTCCGTTGATGTGAGTAAGATGAAGATCTATGCGCGTTCAAAGACAGATGATGGCGCAAAGAGCCAGCAATTGGAAGTAGCGTTTGCAGATCGAGCAAACCCCGAAATTCTTGATAAAATTGCATATTTTAGTAAGTCTGGAATTAACCTGAACAGGCCCGGAGAAGAGAAGGTTGCTTCAAACGATCACGAATATCTTTTTGAGGGCGATTTTATGACCGCTCTTCGTAAATTGATGGATAATCCGAATTTCACCAGCCGCAGAGTTCATATCAAGGGAACCATGGACATTCAGTATGGTGAATCGACTGGAATTTTCTATCAGACATTCGTTCCTTCTCGTATTTGGTTCGCTAACGATGACGAAGCCGATATGATGAAGCTTTCTATCGACCTGATTTATGGTCCTGGAGCTGTAGATGAGGATGGCGACATTCTGCGCGTAAACTGCTATCACAGATATTATGATGCAAATTATCGCAAGGATTCCTGCAAGGGTCAGGCAACGTGCCCAATTCAGTTTGTTGTAAGAGATCAGCAGTGCTTCGATTCTATTCGTCGCAGATTCTCTAACTTCCCTGACGAATGCACCTTTGCGAAGCTCGACGCGACACTGGACGTTATCAATGGGACTGAAATGGTTCCGATAAGATATGAGGACCTTTCTGAGGACGCAAGAGAAAATATTGACTTCGGATTTACGACGCTCGAAGAGGAAGTCCGTGCAGCTGGTGGAACGGTGTATGGAAACCGCGTAACGGAGCTTCGTTTCAGAGGAACGAGAAATGTTCAGGGAACGGCATATGAGGCAGAAGACCTGCTTCCTCCGAGACACGACGGCGCGGACGAGGCTGATGACACTAAGAGCTGTCTTTCGACGGAGAAGAA
>ERZ779821.261-NODE-261-length-20373-cov-4.21429_pt1 | contig 20373 bp, 18 predicted proteins | sample MGYA00511884_ERZ779821 | MGnify/ENA primary metagenome ERZ779821 (study PRJEB29588, sample SAMEA2152664) | human gut metagenome | biome: human gut; feature: human-associated habitat; material: faeces | place: Denmark | collected 2008/2010 ... | reverse complement strand
GAACCGCGTGCCTCTGTATTTTTAGCTTGTCAGAGAGTATTGCCCTTATTTTGCTTACTCTTCCCAGTTGTGCCAGACGTTCTGAACATCGTCGTTATCCTCGAACATATCGAGCATTTTCTGCATATTCTTAATATCGTCCTCATTCGTGAGCTTTATGTAGCCGTTCTGGGGCAGCATTTCGACCTGCGCCGAAAGGAGCTTATAGCCTGCGGCGGTGATCTTATCCGCAACGGGGGCTACATCGTCGGGAGCGGTGTAGACGATAAAGGTCTCGCCGTCGGGCTCGAAATCATCCGCGCCGCAGTCCAGTACCTCCATCATCACCTCGTCCTCGTCGAGCTCTTCGTCCTCATTGTCGATAACGATAACGCCCTTTTTATCAAATGACCAGGAAACGCAGTTGGCAGCGCCGAGGTTTCCGCCGTACTTGTCGAAATAGTGGCGTATCTCGCCTGCCGTGCGGTTGCGGTTATCTGTCATTGTCTCAACTATGACGGCGACGCCGGAGGGACCGTAGCCTTCGTAAACGATCTTCTCGTAGTTATCGGTGTTGCCTGCACCCAGCGCTTTATCTATGGTGCGCTTTATGTTATCGTTGGGCATATTCGCCGCCTTTGCCTTGGTTATGACCGCTGCAAGGCGCGAGTTGTTATTCGGGTCGCCGCTGCCGCCTTCCTTGACGGCGACGATCATTTCACGGGCGATCTTAGTAAACGCCTGAGCGCGCTTTGCGTCAGCCGCGCCCTTGGTTTTCTGTATATTATGCCATTTGGAATGTCCGGACATATAAAACAGCTCCTCTAATAGTATTATTGCGAATTAACGGCAATTATTTTACCACAAACTCACGTTCATGACAAGGATAAATTGAATCACTGTATCTTACGGCACTCGAGATAATAGCGCTTATCGTTGCCGTGGCCGATGGAAAAGCTTTTTTTCGGAAACGGTCCGCTTTTCATGACCGAGCCGAACAGCTCCGACTTTTCCATGCGCGGCAGAAGTATGCCCGCGCAGCCGAAGCGCTGAGCCATTTCGACGCACTCGCAGTCACCGTGGATGTAGTCAATATATCCGCCGTGACGCTCGGTGTACGCCTTGCAGAAATCCTCGCACCTGCCGATAAGCTGGCCTATAGTGAGACCGGATATATTAAAGCGCTCGATACCCTCGCCGGTCACAAGGTCAATGCTCCTGCCCTCACCCTCATTCTCGGTGAAAAATGCTTTTGCCTCGGCGAAAAAGTCAACCGGGTCAGTGTCGAAAATGACCTTGTGTATGGGTTCAAAGCTTATTGACGCATCGTGGATATTAACAAGCTCGGCGAGCGCATAGCGAGCCGGGGCACTCTCACATTCTGCCTCGGGGAGGGTCTTTTTGACCTCCTCCCAGTGGAGCTTTGCCGCGGCAAGGCTGTGGTTCCCGTCACCCATGGCAAAGACTATTGCATTATCCGCAGTTGCGTATTTGCGGCGCAGAACATCCTCCTCGCCAAGCTTCTCAGCCGCCCTTGCGAGCTTATCGTTATCCTTAACAAGCCAGCCGACGATGCTGCCGCCGTCCTGCATGAGCTCAAAATCGTATACCCTCTCCCCTTTTGTTACAGAGGAAAAGACTATATTGTCGGGATCGTCCATGAATATCATGATATGCGGCATCTCAAGCGGTGCATTTCGACGTATCTTCACGCGCGGCGGGAGCCTGTCCTCAACCGTGTGCTCGGTCGCACGGATGGGGCTGTGAGTACCTTCTGCCCATTCATAGGCTTCGAGGTCGAACATACCCACTATTCCGCGGCGTACTGCGCCGTTTTTGAGTGTGCGCTCAAGATAGATGTAGCTGTCGGGATATGCTTTGAAAACACCGGTGTTGAGATATCGCTGCATTGTGGTGTTAATTTTTACGCTCTCCGTCTCCGGATCCTTCGTGCTGAGCTCAGCCTCCGGCAGTATCATATTGAGCGTAGACGGCGCATCGCCGACTATGGCTCGCACCTGCTGCCAGTATTCGGGCTCCGACGTGAACTGATCGCAGGCGACAACGCTCCAGCGGTGCATATCTCCGATGGGCAAAAGGATGTCGGCCGGTTTGAATATTCTCATTACAGCACCTCCAGGGCTATCTGCGTCCATGTCTCCATACTGTCGAAATTATCTTGCAGCTCACGCTTTGTCATCCACAGGCCCTCGAGCTTTTCCGTCTCCTTGACGGAAACCTCTCCCTCGACGGGCAAAGTAAAGCATGCGCCGAGGTGGACGCTTCCGACGGCGTTGGAGTCGTCGTTTATAAAACCGCAGGGCGTGAGCTCGCCGTGAGTATCCAGCTCGACCTCCTCATGTATTTCGCGCCAGAGGCCGCGCATGAGCAGGTCTCCCTGCTCGTCAACCGGATTGATGTGACCGCCGATGCCGATGGATATTTTGCCGTGAAGGCGCGACTCGCCGCCCTTATTAAGCCTGCGGGTCACAAAAATCTCATTGCCGCGGCGAAGGATCACATAGGGTATGATCTGCTTGAAGTCCGGGCGCTCCTCGGCCTCGGGGCGCAGCATAAACTCATGCTCCTTTTTGATGATATCAAAAAGCTCCCCAGTGCGTTCTGTTATAAGACCGTTGCGGCCGGATATATACTGCTCGATTTTTTCTCGCTGTACAACCAATACCTGTTCCATTATTCTTCCCACTTTGCCGCTCTTTCAACTGCACGCAGCCAATTCTTATACAGTGCCTGCGCCTCGCCCTCGAACATCTGCGGAGTAAACACTCTGTCCGACTCGCGGATATCAGCGATATCCCTTATATCGCTCCACACGCCGACTGCAAGACCGGCGAGGAACGCCGCGCCGAAGGCCGTGGTCTCGACCATCTTGGGGCGGTCGATCGGCTTGCGGAGAATATCCGACTGGAACTGCATCATAAAATTATTGACCGATGCTCCGCCGTCTACTCGCAGAACGCTCAGTGGCTCTCCCGCATCTTGCTCCATCGCGTCGAGCAGGTCCTTGACCTGATAGGCTATGCCCTCAAGCGCGGCACGGACGATATGTGCCTTTGTAGAGCCGCGGGTAAGGCCGACGATAGCTCCGCGGGCGTACATATCCCAGCGCGGTGCGCCGAGACCCGTAAAGGCCGAGACGAGGTACACGCCGCCGTTGTCGGCCACGGAGGTCGCAAGCGCCTCGCACTCGGAGCTCGTGTTTAAAAGACCGACCTCGTCGCGAAGCCACTGAATGGAGCTTCCGGCGTTAAATACGCTGCCCTCAAGGGCGTATGTCGTTTTGCCGCCTATTGACCACGCGACGCTCGTAACAAGTCCGCTTGCGCTGCGCACGGACTGTTCGCCCGTGTTCAGAAGCGTGAAGCAGCCTGTTCCGTATGTATTCTTCGCCTGACCCTTTTCAATACAGCCCTGGCCTATGAGCGCCGCTGCCTGATCTCCGGCTGAGCCGCACACCGGAATTCCCGCAAGCATTTCAAGCCCCGTTATTCCGGGTGCTACCTTGCCGTAGATCATTGACGACGGTACAGGCGTCGGGAGCATGGACATGGGTATACCGAGTCTGCCACACAGCGTTTCGTCCCACTTGAGCTCGTTTATGTCAAACAGCATCGTGCGTGAGCAGTTTGAGTAATCGGACACATGCGCCTTGCCGCCGGTAAGATTCCATATGAGCCAGGAGTCTACGTTTCCGAACAGCAGCTCGCCGCGCTCGGCCTTTTCGCGTGCACCGTCTACATTGTCGAGTATCCACTTGATCTTCGTGCCGGAAAAGTACGCGTCGATGAGAAGTCCGGTCTTATCGCGGATGTAATCACCGATGCCCTCTGCCTCGAGTTCATCGCAGATCGGTGCTGTTCTTCTGCACTGCCAGACGATGGCATTATATATGGGCTTTCCGGTATTCTTGTCCCAGACGATTGCCGTCTCGCGCTGATTTGTTATGCCTATACCGGCTATGTCGGTCGGTGAAAGCCCGCTTTTTTCAAAGGCCTCTGCAAAGGCGCGAAGCTGAGTCTCCAATATGACCATGGGGTCGTGCTCGACCCAGCCGGGCTTGGGGTAAATCTGCGGGAAAGGGTACTGCGCTATCGTGACAGGCCTACCCTTTGCGTCAAAAACTATGGCTCGCGAGCTCGTCGTTCCCTGATCGAGCGCGACAACATAACCGTTCATTAGCCTACCTCCATACTCATTCTGCTGATTTCGTTGCAATTTGCCGCAATTATGCTATAATTTAATAATAACATATACGGAGGGGATTTTCCATGCCTAGTTTCAATGATTTTTATTTTAATTCAAGCACCGGCAAGAACCGCATCCATGTCCGCCGCTGCGTTCCAGACGGAGATATCAGAGGCGTCGTTCAGATAATGCACGGCATTGCCGAGTACATCAACAGATATGATGATTTCATGTCCTTTTTGGCGTCCAACGGCTTTGTCGCCCTCGGCACAGACCATCTCGGTCACGGCAAAAGCATTGAAAAGCCCGAGCAGAAGGGCTTTTTCGCCGAGAAAAACGGCTGGGACTATATCATTAAGGACGAGGAGATACTCCGTCTTGCGATGAAGCATACCTACCCCGGCGTTCCGTTTATCCTGTTCGGTCACAGCATGGGCAGCTTCATGGCACGCACTCACCTTATCCGCTATCCCGGCGCGTTTGACGCTGCCATTATAAGCGGCACGGGCAATCAGGGCGCGGCGCTCGTTAACGGCGGTCTTTTCATGGGAAACCTCGTGACCTCGCTCAAGGGACCGCATCATTACAGTAAGTTTCTCAACAATCTTGCATTTGGAAGCTACAACAAGATATACGATAACCCGCGCACGGAGTATGACTGGCTTACGAGAAACACCGAGGCCGTTGACAAGTACATAGCCGATCCGCTGTGCGGCTTTATCCCCTCGTGCAGCCTGTTCAGGGATATGATGACCGGCGTTAAGTTCATTACAAACGTCGATAATCTCAGGGCGATGAAAAAGGATATACCCGTTTACTTCATGTCCGGCGACAAGGACCCTGTCGGCGAGTGCGGCAAGGGCGTGAAGCTTGCGTATGAGAATTTCAAGAAGGCCGGCATGAAGGATGTCAGTATTAAGCTCTACAAGGACGGCCGCCACGAGATGCTAAACGAGATAAACAATCAGGAGGTCTACGCCGATATCCTGAGCTGGATAAACAGCAGGATCTGATAGAAGCAAGATGCACCGCACGGGTTCTCCGTGCGGTGCGGCGTATTTTGTGGGGCACTGCTTAGCTCTTTTCTATTGACATGTTGAAAGGCTAAGGAGCATCTCCTCAGCCTTTTATGTTGCTATTGATATTTTAATTATTTGCGTTGAAGATCTTAAAGATGCTGTCGAAGGGGTCTTCCTCGCCGGTGGACTTTGCGGCCTCCTCGGGCTTCTTCTCGGCTGCCTTTTCGCTTGCCGCGGTGAACATGCCCTGCTGCTTTTCAAATGCGGGTTCGGCCTTCTTGGGGGCTGCTGCCTGCTGGGCAGGCTGCTTGGCGGTGGGCGCTTCCTCAAAGCCGGTGGCTATGACGGTAACGCGGATCTCGTCCTGCATGGACTCATCAAACGTTGCGCCAAAGATGATGTTCGCGTCGGGATGAGCGGCCTCCTGAACGAGGTTTGCAGCAGCCTCGACGTCCTCAAGTCCCATATCCTCGGAGCCGGTGATGTTAATGAGCACGCCGTGTGCGCCGTTTATCGAGGTTTCCATAAGCGGGCTTGCGACTGCCATACGGGCGGCGTCCTCCGCCTTGCCCTTGCCTGCTGCGCGGCCGACGCCCATGTGAGCAAAGCCGGCGTTCTTCATGATGCAGGTGACATCGGCGAAGTCGAGGTTTATAAAACCTGTGTTCTTGATAAGATCGGAAATGCTGGTGACGGCCTGACGGAGCACATCGTCGGCTATCTCAAACGCATTCGCTAAAGTGACCTTCTGATCGGTCGCATACTTAAGGCGGTCGTTGGGGATTATCAGCAGAGAGTCGACCTTGCCGAGCAGCTCCTTAATGCCCTCGTTTGCCTGATCCATGCGGCGCTTACCCTCGAACTTGAAGGGCTTTGTTACGACACCGACGGTGAGTATTCCGGCCTCGCGTGCGATATCCGCAACTGTGGGAGCGGCTCCCGTGCCCGTGCCGCCGCCCATACCGGCGGTGATGAACACCATATCGGACTCTTCAACAGACTTGGCGATATTGTTGCGGCTCTCCTCCGCGCTTTTCTTGCCGACCTCGGGATCAGAGCCGGCGCCCTGACCGTGGGTCAGCTTTTCGCCTATCTGAATTTTCTGATCCGCATTTGAGCCTGCGAGCGCCTGTTTATCGGTGTTGACTGCTATGAACTCAACGCCCTGAGTTCCGGACTTGACCATTCTATTTACGACGTTGTTACCGGCGCCGCCGATACCAACGACCTTTATAGTTACAACATTTTCAGGGCCTACTTCGGCTTTGAAATCCATTTTGTTTCCTCCAGTACTGTTATTTGAAGATGCGGCATGCGCCGCAGTCGTTTTTCGCGATATGTAACATATTATAACTTTTTGGCCGCAAGGTCAATAGATTTTTACACCGCTATGTAAACAAAGTATTAATTCGGATTGAAAACAACCTTGTCGCCCTCAGACACGTCAAGCGTTCCGGCATCATCGGCCGAAAGCTGCGAGGCCGCCGACAGCATCTTTCCGAATTTGTATTCGGTATTGTCTGTAGCTCCGAGCTTGACCAGAAAACGGCCGTCATACTCAAGCGTCGGATTTGCAGCGTCGCTCATATCGATAGCCGTGACCTTGCCGACAAGGCCGCGTGCCTGCACCTGATAGAGTATATCCGTTAAATAGGCAAGCTTATTCTCCTCGCCGGAGGCGGCCTTTATATACTCACCCGTCGCCGCATCCGAAACGCTTATGCCGCTTATAATGGCTATATGTGCGCTGTCCTCAAGGCTTATATTGCTCAGAAGCTTGCCGCTGCTGCTGAGCGACCACAGCTCGTCCCCGACCTTTACGCAGCCGACGGCCTTGCTCTCTGTGACTTCGATGATGACAAGATTCGGCAGACCGCGATTTATACGGACAGAGTCCACATACGGCAGCTTTACCGCGACGCGGCTTCCGGCGGCGATACCGTTTATGAAAAACAGGTTATCGCCCTTTTCAATGCCGGAAGCCTTTATAACCTCGTCGGCAGTGTAGATAGAGTTTCCCTTCACCTCAATGCGTGAGACCTTGAAGAACACACTCATTATGAAGATCAGCGCAACGACAACAAGAAAAAACGTAAGCGGTCGATTCACATTGCGCGTGAGCTTCGGCTTATAAGGATCCTCGCGCTTGCGGTAATAATCATTAGCATTTGCCATTTTTATAACTCCAAAAATATATCCGCTCCGAGATAGCGGAGCTTATGGTCAAGATGTTCATAGCCGCGGGCTATATGTCCCGAGTCGACTATAAGGCTTTCACCCTCGGCGGCCAGGGCCGCGATTATCATTGCCGCGCCGCCGCGCAGATCGCCTGCGCTCACAACGGCGCCCTTGAGACTGCGCACGCCCCATACCGATGCTTTGCGCCCCTCAACGGAAATATCCGCTCCAAAGCGTCTGAGCTCACTTGCGTGGCCAAAGCGCGAGTCAAAAACATTCTCGATAAAATCAGTTCTGCCGCCGGCTTTCAAAAGCGCCGCCATAAGAAGCGGCTGCATATCCGTCGGAAACTCGGGGTACGGCCCCGTCGAAACACGGCCTGCGGAGCTCAGCTTGCCGTCGGATATAAGTCTCACGCTTCTGCGTGACGATATTATATCACAGCCGGACTGCTTTAGGAAGTGCTGAAGGCGCGAAAATTGCCGCAGATCAACTCCGCGCAGCTCTATATCCCCTCCCGTGGCGGCAGCGGCGCACAAAAATGTTGCCGAGGCTATCCTGTCGGGGATTATACGATGCCCGACATGGCTCTCGGGCTCAAAGCCCGATATTCTTATCGTACCGGTTCCGGCGCCGGATATATACGCTCCGGCCTTGCGCAGATATTCTTGAAGATCCTCGATCTCAGGCTCTCTCGCCGCGCCGACTATGACTGTTTCACCTTCCGCTGCACACGCTGCTATCATCGCGTTTTCCGTCGCGCCGACGCTCGGGTACGGCAGTCGTATGTCAGTGCCCGTGAGCTTAGGCGCGGTGCAGATGATTTCGCAGCCGTTCTCCTCTATCTTCGCGCCCAGCGCTTTCATCGCGTCAAGGTGCATATCGATCGGTCGTGCGCCGAGCTTGCAGCCGCCCGGCAGCGTAAGACGTGCCTCTCCGCATCGAGCCAGAAGTGCGCCCATAAACAGCACAGATGAGCGCATGCTCTCCATCATGCTATGCGGTATCTGGCTTGAATACAAAGCGTGCGAATCTATGTAGACGTCATTTTCCTGCTGTTGGGCAGTGCAGCCGAGGCTGCGAAGTATTCTCAGTGAAGCGTCAACATCGCTCAGCTGAGGAACGTTCAGCAGGTCTGTTTCGATCGGGCACACGATCGAGGCCGCCAGGATAGGCAGGACCGCATTCTTTGCCCCCTGTACAAAACACGCTCCCTCAAGGCGTTTTCCTCCGTTACAATGCCATATTGCCATAAAAAACCTCGCAGAAAGAACTTTGATCACGCCATTCTATGCTGCAAGGTGATTTTTTGTTATTTGCCGTTTTCCTCAACGAGAGAGAAAATTCTGTCGCATATCATATCTGTAGCCCCGGGCTTTGCAAGCTTTGCCATAGCAGCAGACATTTTTTCTATCTTATCGTCCGAGGAGAGTATATCCTTCACCGCTTTTAGGAGCTCCTTTGGCTCAAACCAGCCCTCCTCAAAGATAAGTGCTCCGCCGGCATCCTCAACTACCTTCGCGTTTTTGAACTGATGGTTATTTGTGACAAACGGAGAGGGCACGAATATCGTGGGCTTGTGCATATATGTAAGCTCGGATATCGTTGACGCTCCGGCGCGGCATAGCACAAGATCCGCCGCCGCCATGACGCGCGGCATATCGTATATGTACTCTCTGACGTCCATCCCGTTTTTTTCGTAGTCGGGAACGGTATCACGCAGATGCGTCACCATCTTCTCATATCCCTCAACGCCGGCAGAGTGGATGAGCATAAATCCGGGCTTTTTGCCGGCAAGCTCAATGAAGCTACACATGACCTCATTCATGTTCTCTGCGCCCAGCGAGCCCCATACGGAAACGACCAGCGGCTTATCCATCGGTATGCCGAGCTCTGCCTTTGCCGTTTTCTTTGAATATTCGCCGAACTCGCCGCGCACAGGGGTGCCGGTAACAACAGTTTTTTCGGGGTTTTTATAGTATTTGCGGCTCTCCTCAAAGCCGAGCATTATCGTATCGACAATGCCCGAGAGCATGCGGGTCGTAAGTCCGGGATCTGCGTTGCTCTCGTGCACGGCCGTCGGTATGCCGAGTCTTGACGCGGCCTTGAGCACGGGAAAGCACACATAGCCGCCCGTTCCGACCACGACGTCGGGCTTAAAGCGCTTTATTATCCGCTTTGCTTTCATCGTAGACAGTATAAGATGCCATGCTGCGCTTATGTTATGGAAAAATCCTGCGATCGTTTTTTCACGGCTGAGTCCCCTGACGCGAACGGTCTCTATCTTATAGCCCGCACGGGGGACAAGGTCGGATTCCATTTGACCGACAGCACCGATGAAAAGAAACTCGCTGTCGGGCATGAGCTCCTTTATCCGTCCGGCGACAGCAAGCGCGGGATTTATATGCCCCGCTGTGCCTCCGCAGGCAAATATTATTCTCATATTCTATCCTCCCGCACGTCCTGCCGGTATATTTCTTGATATGCTGAGCACTATCCCCATCTCGGCCATCTGCATAAGCAGCGCCGTTCCTCCGTAGCTGAAAAACGGGAGAGAAATGCCCGTGCAGGGCACAAGATTGGTGACTACCGCAACGTTAAGTATAACCTGTATGGCCAAAAGCGTAGTTATTCCGGCTGAGACCAGAAAGCTGTATCTGTCGGCACAGTGGAGTGCTATCCAATAGCCGCGGATAATAAGAAGCGCAAATAGCGTAAGTATGAGGAGCGCACCTATAAAACCGAGCTCCTCACACACAACAGAAAAGATAAAATCGTTGTGCTCCTCAGGCAGGTACAGATATTTCTGTCTGCTCTGACCCAGTCCGAGGCCCGTAAGTCCTCCCGAGCCGATGGAATACAGTGACTGGACTATCTGATATCCCTCGTCCGAGGTGGAGGCAAATGGATCGCGCCATGTCGTTATTCGGGTCGAGGCATATGGGAACAGCGTCAGCAGCACGGCTATACCTCCGCCCGCCGCAACAGCGGCCGCTATGAACCAGCCCAGGCGCGCACCGCCTAGAAACAGCATAACACCGCCTATGGCAACGATAATTATAGACGCCGAAAAATGCGGCTCAAGTACCAGAAGTCCGACGATTACGGCAAGGATCGCCGCAAACGGCAGTATGCCGCGGCGAAAGCTTCTCATCATGCCGCGGCGTGCGCATATCATCAATGCAAAGGACAGTATTATGCCGATCTTTGCGATCTCCGACGGCTGGATCGTAAACGCGCCGAGGCCTATCCAGCGCCTTGCTCCGTTTGCATTCGTTCCTATTACGGGAACGAGCATAAGAAGCACAATGGCCGCGATAAGAAGAGGCACGGAAAAGCGCTTATAAAAGCCTACCGGCAGACGCGAGCACACTATCATCGCCGCAACTCCCAGCGCGGCAAATATAAGCTGCCTTATGAAATAGTATGCAGGCTTTCCTCCGGTAACTCCGCCGGGATCAAAATACGCCCTGGCAAAGCTTGCCGACAGCACCATCGTAACTCCGATAGTCAAAAGTATCATAACAAGCACGAGGAAGGATATATCCATTCCCGTGCGCTTGGTTTTATCCTTCGCTTCCCTTATCCTGAGCTCGGCACTGCCGTACTGCATAGGCGCATCCTCCGTTATCAGAGCTGGAAACGATTATATACTCCTATGAATGAAATAATTGCAAAAACAAGGGATATGGAAGTAAAGAGCGCAAAGAGCTCTTTTTCTTTCCACTTTTTACCTGTCCATCCTCCCATTTCGAGGTGATGATGAAACGGCGCCATTTTAAACACGCGCTTTCCGTGGGTAAGCTTAAAATACGTTACCTGAATTATATCGGAAAGCGTTTCAATTATATATATTATACCGAGGGTTATCAGGATAAGCGGCATATCGTAGGCAAAGGCGAGAGCGGCTATAGCTCCGCCGAGAAACAGCGAGCCGGTGTCTCCCATAAACACCTTGGCAGGGTTGAAGTTATAAACGAGAAAGCCCATAAGGCCGCCGAGAAGCGCCGAGGCGAAGATACCGAGCGCCATATATTTATCTCCCCAAAGGAAGCTTACCGCCGCAAAGAACAGGCATACGGGGATGCTCGTTCCGCTGGCAAGGCCGTCGACACCGTCGGTTATATTGACTGCGTTGACCGTTCCGACAATAATAAACGCCGCGAGGATGAAATAGATGACCTCCGGGATATAGACCTCGGTGTTCCAGAACGGGATATAAAGATGCGTCGATATATAGCCCATCCTGCGCAGCAGCAGTACAAAGACAAGTGCCGCGACGAGCTGCAGCAGAAATTTTGCCTTGGCGCTCAGGCCGAGGTTCTGCTTCTTGCGCAGCTTCTCCCAGTCGTCAAGAAAGCCGATGGCACCGAAGACGAGTGCAAACAGCAAAACAAATATATGCGTAAAATCTCCGCTGCGCATGGAATCAAAGCCTACCGTCAGGCAGACGAGGGTGCAGGCGCTTATGAAGATGACTCCGCCCATCGTAGGCGTTCCCGATTTTGACATATGCCAGGTCGGGCCGTTTTCCTTTATCTCCTGCCCCGCTTTGATTTTTTTGAGCCAGGGCACATAAAATCTGCCTACAATGACCGCGGTTATGAACGCCATAACCAGCGCAAGGGTCAGCTTAAGAGTCATTTTTTGCTCCTCTTCTCTATATGTTCTGCGACTATCTCACGTTCATCCATGTGATGCTTTTCATGGCCGACGACCTGATAGTCCTCATGGCCTTTGCCGGCAAGCAATATTACATCATTTGCCCTGTGGTTGTCAATCGCCCATTTTATTGCCTCGGCGCGGTCGCATATCGTGACATGCTCCGTTTTCTTTCCCTCAAGTCCGGCGAGTATCTCATCGATTATCGACTGCGGCTCCTCCGTGCGGGGATTATCGCTCGTTACGATGACAAAATCTGCGTTATCGGCCGCTATTGCTCCCATTATGGGACGCTTTGTCCTGTCTCTGTCTCCGCCGCAGCCGAAAAGGGCGACGAGCCGGCCTGCGTGATCGGCTCTGAGCGCCTTGAGCGCATTCTCCAGCGCATCCGGCGTATGGGCATAGTCGATAACGATGGTATAGTCTCCGTCGGTCGGAACGAGCTCCATGCGGCCCTTTACGCCGTGCGCCGTTTCCATCGCCTTTGCGCAGTCAGCAAGGCTTATGCCCAGAGCAAGGCCGACGGCTATGGTATTGAGCGCATTATAGACCGAAAAGCGTCCCGGTATCGCAAGTCTCACGGCTGCGCTCTCTCCGTCAAAACGGGCTGTGAAGGAAACTCCCTTTGCCGAGAGCTTTATATCATGCGCGGTAAGCAATGCATCCTTATCCTCCGCCGAATATGTCATGAGCCTGCACGTGGCGTTTTTCATCATTGCGTCTGCCCACGCATCGTCGATGTTTATACATCCGACGCGGCAGGTCTTGAACAGCCTCGCCTTGGCGTGCGCATACTCCTGCATGGTGTGATGGAAATCAAGATGATCCTGCGTAAGATTCGTAAACGCGCCGACGGCAAAGTCTATCCCCGCGACGCGGCTGAGCACCAGTGAGTGAGACGAGACCTCCATTACGACATGAGTGCATCCTGCCTCATGCATCTGCGCGAAAAGCTGCTGTAGCTCAAGGCTTTCGGGAGTTGTACGCTCGGTGTGGATAAACTCGTCGCCTATCATATTCCCGTTAGTTCCGACAAGGCCGACCTTCGCGCCGAGCGACTTTTCCAGCAAATGCTTGAGCAGATACGTCGTCGTGGTTTTTCCGTTTGTTCCGGTGATGCCGATGATCTTCATTTTACCTGCCGGATCGCCGAAGAATTCGCGGCTTATAAGCGCAAGCGCCCTGCGGCAGTCTCCGACCAGAACATACGGCACCTCAACCTGCGGCACTCTGTCGCAGACCACGACCGCCGCGCCATTTTGGGCGGCCGACGGGATGTATTTGTATCCGTCGGTAGCAAAGCCTGATATAGCAACAAATAAATCACCAGGCTTTGTCGTGCGCGAATCGTAGCTTATTCCGCCTATCTCGCATTCAGGGGAAGCGGCAAGCTTTATCACGTCTATATTTTTTATAAGCTGTGACAATTTCATCTGTACATCATCCTCATATCTTTCAGTATCGTCCGAGTATGCTTTCATCGTCAGAAACGAGAGTTACCTCAACGACCGTTCCGTGCTTTACATCGGCTCCGGCCTTGACGCTCTGCGTGAGCACCCTTTGAGCTTCAGGGTCTTGCACAACGTTGCTGCTGCGAACAAAGACTCCGTATTTCCCAAGCTCCTCAACAGCCTCGGCGTAGCTAAGTCCTCTTACGCCCGGCATTATTTCAAGCGCCGCCGACGGGCTTGCGCCGGCATAAGCTATGACCGTGCTGCCCTCGGCAATAACGGTTCCCGTAAGCGGCAGCTGAGCCGTCACCGTTGCGCCGGAGCCTATGACGCGGCACTCAAAGCCTGCGTCCGCAAGCGTTTTTTTCGCCTCGTCAATGCTCATGCCGTCAAGCTTCGGCACGGCTTTATCCGCTTTTTCGGAAGTATCGTCGTACACGGGCTCTATGCCCATATACGGCAGGATATCGGCAAATATTTTGCCGACAGTCGGCGCCGCCATCTGGCCGCCGGAGACATAAACTCCCGAACCGCTGCCCGGAGTATCGAGCATAACGAGAAGCGCGATCTGCGGATCGTCGGCCGGAGCAAAGCCGATAAACGACACGATGTATTCCTTTTTGCCGGTCTGCGCCTCGTAGCTTACCTTTTCGGACGTGCCGGTCTTGCCGCCGATACGGTAGCCTGCTACAGCTGCGTTGCGCCCTGTGCCCTCGTTCGGGTCGCCGACGACCTGCTCTAAGATAGAGCACACGGTTTTACTGGTTTCCTCGCTTATGACTCTGCGCACAACTGTCGGCTTATGATTATACACCGACTGCCCGTCAGAGTCCAGTAAACTTTCAACTACATACGGCTGCATGAGGTTTCCGCCGTTTACGCAGGCGCTCACGGCTGTAATTAGCTGAAGCGGCGTTATGGTGAAGGTTTGGCCGAAGGAGGCCGCCGCAAGCTGAGATTTGTTTTTTTCACTGTAAAATGTATCCTCGCTCCACCATATGCTGCCGCTCTCGCCGCCAAGGTCTATGCCGGTCTTTGCGGTCAGCTGCTGCGAGCTGTCGCCCGTAAGCTCCAGAAAGCCAAAGGCATCGCAGTATTTATAGAAGGTCTGCGCACCGACGCGCATGCCTATGTTCACAAACGCTGCGTTGCATGAGTGCTGTACGGCCTGAGTGAGGCTCTGTGAGCCGTGACCAGTTGTTTTCCAGCAGCGCACAGGATTTGTTCTGCCCGGAACGCTGACGCTGCCGCCGCAGAAAAAGCTGTCATCAAGGCTGACCCTGCCCTCCTCAAGAGCCATGGACAGCGTTATTATCTTGAACGTAGAGCCCGGCTCATATGTATCCGACAGCGTTTTATTGCGCCATTGCAGGCGCTGAGCATCGGCAAGCAGCCGGTCCTTTTCCTCCTGAGTCGAGGCCTCATCTATGGATCTCTTCGCCTCATCGCCGACATCCAGGAAATTATTGAGATCATAGCCGCCGATGGATGCCATGGCAAGTATCTTTCCGGTATTTACGTCCATTGCGATAGCGCCCGCTCCGTTTTGGATATCATAGTCCTCGACCGCCTGGTAAAGCGTCTTCTCAACATAATGCTGTATCGTAAGGTCGATAGTCGTCACAAGATCAAGGCCGTCTTCCGCTCCCATATATCCCTCGAACTGGTCGAAGAGCAGATCCGTGCCGTAGGCGTTTGCAAGGCGCATATACTTACCGGCCGTTCCGCGCAGAGCGGAATCATACTGCGCCTCGACTCCGTCAAGGCCGTAGTTATCTGTTCCGACAAAGCCTATGACATGACAGGCAAGCGATGAGTAGGGGTAGTACCTCTTTGTATCGCTTTCAAGGCGCACACCCTTGAGCTTATATTCATTTTTAAATGCGCGCACCTTATCGGCCGTCTCCTTTTCGACCTTGCGGGCGACGGTGACATACCACGAGCCGTTATTTTCGGTCTTTTTGAGTATATCATTGCGGTCAAGCCCCAGTATCTCGGACAGCTTATCGGCGATGAACTCCCTGTCCTCCTTGTACATGGCGATCTCTGCGGGACTGAGGTAGACATTGTCCACATTCGCGCTCATTGCGAGGATGTTCATGTTGCAGTCGTATATCGTTCCGCGCTCGGCGGAGCTTCCGGTTTCGCGCAGCTGCTGGCTTATGGCAAGCTCCTCATACTTGTCATGGTCGCGCACCTGCAGAATATAAAGCCTCGCCGCGAGCACCGCAAATGCAAGTATGCCGCACACTGCCATGAGAAATAGTGTGCGGCGCACCATCGTCCGATTCGGGCTGCTTACTGTCTTTTTACTTTCTGTTTTGCGCATAGCTGCTCCTTCCAGGCAAAAATACATCAGTACATACTATATTTTTGCCGCGTGAAATATGCAGCTTATCCGTTATCGATCACCACAGCCTTATCCTCGGGCTCTGTATCTATTGTCTGCTCGCGGCGCTGAAGTGAGCTCTGCATTCCGAGCCTCTCCTTTGCGTCCTTTTCCAGCTCATCAAGGTTCTGAGCGAATTCATACTCTATGCGCAGCCGCCTGTTTTCCTCCAGAAGTGAGTCGAGCTTATGACTTAGCTCTAAATTTTCGTCGCTTACCGCCGTGAGCTCAGCACGCGTAAAAAGTGAGAAAATGAGCATTGCGGCACTCATGAGTGCAAGGATAATCAGCAGTGCAGTCGGCACCGCGGTTCGCAGTCTCCGTCCGGAGACTGCAGCGCGCTTTATTTTTTGCTTTGAGCCGTATTGATATTCACAGCCGGAGCTTTTCAAGAGATACTACACCCTTTCGGCGACGCGGAGCTTTGCGCTTCTCGCACGCGGATTGAAATTCAGCTCATCCTCATCCGGCAGTATCGGCTTTCTGTACACGCTCCTTAGTGTCTGCTTAAAGCCGCAGACGCATATCGGAGCCTCTCTCGGACAGGTGCAGCCGTTTTCCCTTGCGGCTATGCCCGTCTTTACTATTCTGTCCTCAAGTGAGTGGAAGCTAATGACGCACAGTCTGCCGCCGGGCTTTAATCTGTCCGGCGCTGTTTTCATCATTTTATCCACCGCACCGAGCTCGTCGTTGACGGCGATCCTTATCGCCTGAAAGCTGCGCTTTGCCGGGTGCTGCTTTTCGCGCAGCGCCGCGGCGGGCATGGCAGAGCGGATCACATCTACAAGCTCAATCGTCGTTTCTATCGGTTTTTCGCTTCGCCTCTCAGCGATGCGGGAGGCTATGCGCCGTGCGTAGCGCTCCTCACCGAAATCGCGCAGGATACGTGCGAGCTCCGCTTCGCTCCAGTCATTTACCACTGTATATGCAGTCAGAGCGCTGGTATTATCCATGCGCATGTCCAGCGGGGCGTCGCTCATATACGAAAAGCCGCGCTCGGCCTCATCAAGCTGAGGCGACGATACACCGAGGTCAAAAAGCATCCCGTCGACTGCGTCTATGCCGAGCTCATCGAGTATCTGCGAAACGTCGCAGAAGTTCCCGTGTACGAGCGTCATTTTATCTGCATATTGTGCAAGGCGCTCGCCGGTACGCCTGATGGCGCTTTCGTCGCGGTCGATGCCTATAAGACGGCCCGTGTCCAGGCGCTTTAATATCTGCTCAGAGTGTCCTCCGAGGCCCAGCGTCCCGTCAACATATATGCCGTCGGGCTTTATGTCGAGATTTTCTATACATTCATTCAAAAGCACCGGTATGTGCTTTGCTTCGTTTGGCATATCAAAACTCCAGTTGATCCATAACGGATGCGATATTCTCCGGCGTTATCTCGCTTTCGGAAATCCTGCTCCAGCTCTCCTCGTCCCATATCTCGGCATGGTTATTGCAGCCGATGACAGCGACGCCTTTGCCGAGATGAGCATACTCACGCAGATGCGCCGGAATAAGCGTGCGCCCCTGATTGTCAAGCTCGCACCTTGCCGCATACGCAAAAAGCGGGCGCATTTTGCGCTGCTTTGCATAGCTCATGGCGTTTACCTTATCGGAAAACTCCCTCCAGCTCTCGGCGCTGTACACCGAAAGCCAGTCATCCATGGAAAGCGTGATATAAAACACGTCGCCAAGCTCATCGCGCAGCTTTGCCGGAATAAAAAGGCGGCCCTTGCTGTCGATACTGTGTTTATATTCGCCCGTCAACGCGTTCACCTCCGGTTTTCGCGCATTTTCGATGCACTTTGCACCACTTTGCGCCACTTTACCTTTGATTATAGATGCCGGCAGGCGAAAATTCAAGAACATTTTGGTAACATATAAAATTTTAAAGCAGCAGTTTGCATGAACTGCTGCTTTTACATCTGTATGCGCTTATTTGTTTGCCGAGTTTATGACCGCGTTTGAGATGATTATCTTACATATCTCCGAGGTGTCCTCGGCAATGGTAAGCATCTGCGCGTCGCGGAAGCTGCGGTCGACCTCAAAATCAACCGGCAGTCCGTTGGCTCCGTGTATCTGCCGCGCACTTTTGCATATCTCACAGGCAAGCTCAGTGCTCATGAGCTTTGCCGACGGACACCGTCTGCGGCAGACGCGGCATAAAGAGCGAGGAGGATATCAGGATGCTCGGCAAGCTGGCGGAGCTCCTTGGCAGTCAGATAGCTGCCGCCCGTCCCGTCGTTGACAACGATTGGTTGTCCCACGAGGAGCAGATCGGCCAGTCCGACGCCCCCGGTCGGGTATGGCGCGGCGCTCCGAGGCTTGGTCAGGATACAGATAATCCCACGGTCTGTTTATCATAATCTTCCTCCCTCGTATTCCCAGAAGCACGGTATCAGATGCGCCGGGCTTCCGAGTCCCCAAGCCTGCCAATCAATTCACCAGTTTATTATTCTCCTTCCTTAATTCCTTTTTCTTTTTAATGATTCCTTCCCCAAAGAAAATCAGAAGCCCGAAAAGGCTCCTGATTTTTTAGTCTGTCAAGAAAGCATACCCAACACGCCTGCGTTTCAGATATAAAATATGTAAACCTACAGGGATTCAGTCACTGCCAGTTTTTTCACTGTTCTTACGGTAAATATATGCTGCATATCTCAGCCGCTGTGCGATTCTCGGCTGCTCCGGGTCACAGAATATCAGTGAGCGTATCTTGTTCAGCCTGTATTTCAGCGTGCCGCGGTCTATGTACAACTCCTTTGACGCCTCGCTAAAGCGGTTGGCGCAGGAAAGATATTTTTCCAACGTGTCAAGATAATTTGTCCCATTCTCGCGGTCATAATCAGCAATACGCCGAATATCGGTAAGGCACAGCATCTCGGTGCCGAGCTTGTCGATTGCTCCGGACAATACCATCCGCGTGAACTCGTCGCTCGCACAGATCAGCCCCAAGCGTCCCTCCTCGGCAAAAGATGCCGAAAGCAGCTCTGCTTGCGCCATATACTTAAAGCGCATATTAAGCTCGGAAAACGGAGATGACAGCACGCAGCGCAGTTCGTACGCTCCGCAATAGTTTTTCAGCGCTTCAACAAGCACTGGGTTACTATTCAGCCCGCCCGGCTTTAGCCCATGAATGAATGCACATATACTACCGTTTTTCTCCATACAAAATGTACTCGGTACATAGCGACTCAGCGCCTGCTGCATCTCTGCCGTTACTCCGTCCTCCAGTGTGCATATCGACGCGACGACATAGTCAGGTCGGAATAACGGTTCTCCCGAAAACTGGCCTATTCTGAATTTGTCCGTTAGCAGCGCAAATACCGACTTTCTGTCCTCTACGAACAAATGCTGCGCAATGATGGCATTATTCAGGCTGACCGCCTGTTCGCCACTGTTGTTCTCTCGGAAATACGCCTGAAGCCGCACGAGCTCATAGCCGAAGCGCAGAACATCATCGGTATCGTACTCCGTCTGGTACAATACAACAACGGCGACATTGAAGGCATCATCGCTTATCGGAAATACTGCCGCAGTCGCGCCGCCCGGAAGCTCTGTTATCACCGTACGATTTTGCAAGACAGCCGACAGCAACGTATCTACCGGCGGCAGCTCAGCGAAGTTCTGCTCCGGCGTCCTGTATATCTGGGCAAGATCGGCTCCGACAAGCGCAATATCAAGTCCGTTCTCCTCCGCAATGTCATCAAGCAGCCGCGTAAAGCTGTCCGCATAGGACAGGTGCTTCAGCAGATCAGGCTCAAAGGCCTGTCTTTTTGTTTTCATGCTCATTTCTGCTTCTCCCTGCCCCCGATCTGCCTCATAAAGCGGTACATCTCAATCCCCGTCTGAAACTCATATGGACGTTCGAATACGTCCACGCCCGACAGTTCGCTTATTTTCATCAGGCGGTTCGTAACCGTTGTTTTATGCGTGCCGAGTATAGTTGCCGCAACAGATTTCCGGTTGAAGTTACCGAGCCATACGTCCAGCGTTTTTAGATAGTCTGTATTATATGCGGCGTCCTGCCTGTCAAGCATTGTGATGGCAGGATATGTACATACATCGCAGCCGAGCCGTTCTATAGCGGCCTGCCATATCACGCTGCAATACATCTCCAGAAAGTGATACGCCTTTGGCTCCTGCTCAAGCGCCCGTGCGATACTCAGCGTGACCTCCGCCTGCTGCCGGTGTAGCGGCAGTGACTTTATATCATAAAAATAATCTGAAACGCCGGCAAACAGCATATGCTCAGCACACAGCCGCGAGAGCAGTGCCGTGACCGCTTCAAGCTCCTCTCTCCGTCCAAGGCAGCTGAAAAGCATATACAGGCAGCCGTCGTTATGGATATGCGTGATACAGTGACTGTTGCGGGATTCTATCGACTGCCGGATAAATTGCAGAACGGACGTGCTGTGTTTCTGACATGTGAGTACGGAAAAAAGATATGCACCGCCGTCCTTCTCTATTGCGGCGCACACACGCGGGTTTATCTCTTTCCCTG
>ERZ779821.255-NODE-255-length-20584-cov-4.07438_pt1 | contig 20584 bp, 24 predicted proteins | sample MGYA00511884_ERZ779821 | MGnify/ENA primary metagenome ERZ779821 (study PRJEB29588, sample SAMEA2152664) | human gut metagenome | biome: human gut; feature: human-associated habitat; material: faeces | place: Denmark | collected 2008/2010 ... | reverse complement strand
ACGTCAACACGGCCGGCACGTCCGCCGCCTGGCTGCAGGGAGTGCTGCTCGGCGAAGCCTCGCCGCAGGCGCTCTTCGAGACCCGCATGCTGTTCAACCCCCGGATGAAGAGCGCCTTCAACTTCGTTCCGGGCATCATGGGGCTGATTTTCATTCTGGTCTGTGCCATGATGACCTCGGTCTCGATCGTGCGCGAAAAGGAGTCGGGAACGATGGAGGTGCTGCTCGTCTCCCCGGTGCGGCCGAGACGGATCATCCTGGCCAAGATGATTCCCTACTTCGCCGTCTCGTGCATCGTTCTGGTCCTGATTCTGCTGCTGGCCCGCTATCTGCTGGGCGTGCCGATGAGCGGCGGTGTGGCGGGCATCTTCGCCCTGTCGCTGCTCTACCTTGTGCTCTCGCTGGCGCTGGGGCTGCTGGTCTCGACCCTCGCCCGGACGCAGGTCGCTGCACTGCTCATCTCGGCAATGGTCATGCTGCTGCCCATTCTGATGCTCTCGGGAATGATCTTCCCGATTGAGAATCTGCCGCGCGTCTTCCAATGGGTATCGGCCATCGTACCGGCCCGCTGGTACATCGACGCCATGCGGCGAATGATGATCCAGGGAGCCTCGATGGTCGACGTATGGATTGACGGCGCCGTGCTGCTCGCGATGACCGGGCTGCTGCTCGGCGTATCGTTCCGCAAGTTCAACGACAAACTCGAATAACCCGATGAGAGCCTTTTTCGTTCTGTTGCAGAAGGAGTTCCTGCAAATCCGGCGCAATTCGTTTCTGCCGCGTCTGATCGTTGTATTCCCCATTATGGTAATGCTCATCCTGCCGATGGTGATGACAATGGACGTCCGCCACGTCCGGGTAGCGGTCGTGGATCTGGACCGTTCGTCGACGTCGCAACGGCTGATTTCACACCTCGGGGCAACGTCGTATTTCACGCCGGCAGGCATTACCTCGCAGTATGACGAGGCGCTGCAACAGTTGGAGCGTGGCGACGCGGACGTCATCCTGCAGATTCCGCGGGAGTTTGAGCGCGATTGGATGGCCGGATCTCCGAAAAAGATTCAGATTACGGCCATCGGGATCAATGCCACCAAGGGTTCGCTCGCCATGCAGTATCTGATACAGTCCGTGGCCCGCACGCTGGGCGAAATCCGCTCCGAACAGAACCCGGCACCGATTCCGGAACTGATCACGGTTCAGAACCGCTTCAACCCGACGCTCGACTATCGCCACTACATGATTCCGGCGCTGATGATCATGTTGTTCATCCTCATCTGCGGATTCCTGCCGGCGTTGAGCATCGTCGGCGAGAAGGAACGCGGCACGATCGAGCAGATCAACGTCACGCCCGTCGGCCGGCTGACCTTCACCCTCTCCAAACTGATTCCCTACTGGTTGATCGGGCTCTTTGTGCTGACGGTCGCCATGGCGGTGGCCCGGCTGGTCTACGGACTTGCACCTGCAGGCTCGGTCGGGGCAGTCTACCTGGGAGCGATGCTCTTCATCCTGACCGTCTCGGGATTCAGCCTGACCGTGGCGAACTTCTCGCAAACCATGCAGCAGACCATGTTCGTCATGTTCTTCTTCATCATGATCTTCATGCTGATGAGTGGACTGCTGACCCCGATCGCCTCCATGCCGGAGTGGGCACAGCGGATTACGCTTGTGCTGCCACCCCGGTATTTCGTCGAGATTCTGCGTTCGGTCTATCTGAAGGGAACCACCATCATCGAATTGGGAACCTCCTATGCCGCACTAGGCCTTTTTGCCCTGCTGTTCAACGTTCTGGCCGCCGCAACCTACCAAAAGCGCCAATAGATACGGTTTCTCGCGTGCCACTCGATGGGCAATATCTGTTGAATGGTATCAGCCCGCACATTTCGCTATGATAATACATATACATAGCAAAGAGTGATCCTGGCATGGTATCTAGTTTACGACGTCAGGACTTTGCCGATGCGACGCATCTCGCGGCTGATGTTCGCCTCGGAGATCTTCGCATAGCGGCGTGTCATGTTCGTATTCGTATGGCCCAGAATCTTGGCGATAATGTCAATCGGCATCCCGTATTCAATCGCCAGGGTTGCGAACGTATGGCGCGCCAGGTGTGAAAAACATGCCCAGACGGCATTTTGCAGTTGGCAGCAACAGAAACGTAAACGGTTTGAGATGAGGCGATTTTCCGTTTTTGAGGAAGCAGTCCACCGCATATTGTAGCGAGACAACCGTTACCAGACCGTTACCCGTATCGTTACCTCGGCGTCCACAGGTAACCGGCAGCGATCGACAGACTTCCGCACGGCGTTTTATTCTCTGAATCACCGGTTTTTGCATAACGACGAACGCTTCGAACCACGGTATCTTTGCCCAGAGCAGGGAACCCTAAAAACCAGTCGTTATGAAAGAAGTCAGTTGCAAGGTTTTGCTCTACCTGAAAAGGAGCTCCCTGACCGCTTCGGGTCAGGCCCCGATCATGTGCCGCGTGACGGTCGGCCGATCGATGGTGCAGTTCAGCAGCAAGCTCACTTGTACACCCGCGTTGTGGAATGTCCGCGAGCGTCGCCTCAGCGGCAAGAGCCGCGAAGCCGTGGAGACCAATGCGCGGATCGAGAAGCTGCTGCTCGGAATCCATGAGGCCGTCAAGAGCCTCTCGACCCGCCCGGGAGGGTTCGATGCCGAGGCGGTCAAATGCCAGTATCAGGGCAGCCTGGAGACCCGCATGACCCTTCTCCGCCTGCTGGACCGCTACATCGAAGGACTCCGCAGCCGGGTAGGTATCGACTGCGCCCGAACCACGCTGAGCACCTACGTCTATACGCGACGCTCGCTGGAAGCATTTATCCGCCGAAGGTTCGGACTCCCGGACCTCGCCTTCGGACAACTGAACGAACAGTTCATCCGCGAGTATCAGGATTTCACGCAGACCGAGCAGGGCTATGCCTTGCAGACGGTGCGCCACTACCTGGCCGTGGTGAAGAAGATCTGCCGCCTGGCCTTCAAGGAGGGGCACTCCGAGAAGCTGCATTTCGCCTACTACAAGCTGCCCCGACAGGTGGAGACGACGCCCAAGGCTTTGAGCCGCGCCAGCTTCGAGAAGATCCGCGATCTGGACATTCCCGCAGAGCGACGGTCGCTCTCGCTGAGCCGCGATCTCTTCCTCTTCGCCTGCTATACGGGCACCTCCTATGCGGACGTCTCGCGCCTGACCGGGGAGAACCTCTACACGGATGAATCGGGCGCCCGGTGGCTCAAGTACCGGCGGAAGAAGACCGACTACCAAGCCCGGGTAAAACTGCTTCCCGAGGCATTGGTCCTGCTCGACAAATACCGCGATGCGGAGCGGGAGACACTTTTCCCGCACCAGTCGGCCGAGGTGGTGAAGGCCAACATGAAGGGGCTTCGGGGGCTGACAGGCATCCCGGAGGCGCTGACCTACCACGCCGGGCGGCACAGCTTCGCCAGCCTCATTACCCTCGACGAAGGGGTTCCGATCGAGACCATCAGCCGGATGCTGGGCCACAGCAACATCCAGACCACGCAGATCTATGCACGCGTCACGCCCCGGAAACTCTTCGAGGATATGGACCGGCTGATCGCTGCCACGAGCGACCTGAAACTCATCCTGTAAACCCGTTTATCCATCGTTCAAATTCTTTCTACCATGCGAAGTACCTTTCGAGTTTTCTGTTATATCGATCGCCAGAAGGTCCGGGCGGACGGCACGACGGCCGTCTGGTGCCGGTTGAGTATCGACGGCAAGCGTGCCGTGTTGACAACGGGCATCTATTGCCGGCCCGAGATGTGGAATGCCCGCCGCGGGGAGATCCTTTCACCCCGGGAGAACAACCATCTGGAAGCCTTCCGCCAGCGGGTTGTCCGCACCTACGAACAGATGCTGGAGGAGCAGGGCGTGGTGAGCGCCGCAATGCTGAAGGAGCGGCTTGTCGGGCGCCATCCGGTTCCGACGACCCTGCTGGCAACGGGCGAGGCGGAACTTGAGCGGCTGGAGCGCCGTGCCGAACGGATCGGCTCGACCTCCACGTGGCGGGAGTCGCGCCTCATGCAGGGCAACCTGCGGCGCTTCCTGCAAAGCCGAGGCGAGGAGGATCTTCCGCTGCGGGATCTGACCGAGGCATTCGGGCAGGCCTTCAAACTCTACCTGAAGAGCTCGCAGCATCGCAGCCCCTCCTACATCAACCGCAGTCTGACCTGGCTCAACCGACTGGCCTATATCGCCGTCGACCGGGAGATCCTGCGATGCAACCCGCTGGAGGATCTCCCTTACGAGAAGAAAATCCCGCCGCGCCATCGGGCCATCAGCCGCGAGGATCTGCAGCGTCTGCTGACACACCCGCAGGCGGATCCGCGGCTGGAGCTGATCCGCCGGATGTTTCTCTTCTCCTGCCTGACGGGGCTTGCCTATGCGGACATGCAGTCGCTCTATCCGCGCCACATCGGACAGACCGCCGAGGGTCGGAGCTACATCCGCAAACAGCGGGTCAAGACCCGCATCGAGGCCTTCATCCCGCTGCATCCCATCGCCGAGCGGATCCTCTCGCTCTACAACCGGACGGACGACACGCAGCCGGTCTTCCCGCTGGGACCGCGCGACGGAATCTGGCACGACATCCACCAGCTGGGCATCATCGTCGGCATCCGAGAGAACCTCTCATACCACCAAGGCCGCCACAGCTTCGGCATGCTGGCCATCTCCGCAGGGCTTTCCATCGAGAGCATCGCCAAGATGATGGGCCATGCGAACATCTCCACCACCCAGGGCTACGCGCAGATCACCGAGCAGAAGATCTCCGAGGATATGGCCCGTCTGATCCGCCGCCGCGCACGGCGGCAGGACGAATCTCCGGCCAAGGTGTAGCGATTTCCCGACGACGACTGACTCCCGGAGATCCCGAGGCCGGCCGTCGTGTTTGTTTCGGCTCCTTTTCTTCCGGCAGCAAGGTAATGGGCTGGAGCGAAATGCCAACCTCATGCCCCAAAGGGTTTTCCCGAGGAGAGGCCTCCGCAGATGGAGATGCTCCCCGGGAAAAAGGTTGTCGTATTCGCTCCGGCCCGTTTTTGGAGATGCTACCGATGAAAAGGAGAAAAACTATGAACGGTGGTATCGTGAGAGTCGGTTGCTCGTGTTCCCTTTCTGCCTTCTGTCTGTTCCGTCTTGCTGCCCCCGTCCTACCCCTCGTCTATCAGAACTCGTTGCGATAACCCTCCTCCAGCATCCGTTCGACATCAGAGGAGCGGTAGAGGATCTTGCCGCCCAGCTTGATGTAGGGAATCCGTCCCTGGTTGCGGTAATCCTGCAAACTCCGGCGGCTGATCTTCAGCCGCTGCGAAAGCTCCTCGTCCGTATAGAAGCTCTCACCGTCCAACGAGGATTTGCGCTTCGAAAACAACGTCTCCAACGCCTTGGAAAGACGCTCCAGCGCCTGGAAGTACGAGCGGATCCGCTCGTCATGCTCCGTAATCAATTCATTGCCCATTTTCCGTCTGTTTGATGCGAGATCCGGCCGAATGCCACGATCCGGATTCCGCCGTTTATACTCCGTTTCTGCGCCTCTGTTCGTGCTTGCGCCGTGCCTCCAGCACCGCAAGGAACGACCGCACATCTTCTGCCCGGTAGTAGATCTTGTGGTTGATCTGCGTGTAGGAGAGCGATCCGTTGCCGCGAAGGGTCTGCAACGTCCGTTTGGAGATATTCAGCAGCTGGCAGACCTGCTGGTTGTCCAGCCATGGCTCCGGTTCGCCGATACGGTGCGCATGGCAGAGCGCGTCCATCCGTCGGGCGAACTCCTCGAACCGCGCAAGCATCCGCTCAAAGGTTCGGGATTCTACATTGACTATTCCCATGGCAATGTCATTTTAAGATCCCGGGAAAGCGACTGGAGCCGGTTGCGACACCAGACCGTGATTTCCTCGTCGAAGGTTGCGAAGTGGTGTTCCAGCACACGATCCAGATAGCTGTACATCGAGATTCTGTCGTTGCCGACGAGTCGCACGATTCGCTGAATCCGTTGGTGAAACTCCGGACGGACATAAATGGCCTTGTCGTGGAGAGCCGCGGTCTTGACCGGCTGCAGGAAGAGGCGCTCATAGTTGGAGACTTTTCTCGATAAAGTCCCGGAGTCGAGGGTCGCCGTTCGGCTGTCACCCCGAAGTTCATTCTTTTGTTCTTGCATAATGATTGGCTTTTAAGGTTTCGGGAGCGAATATAGGGGCAGCGGAGGCGTTTTCTCCACCTTCCGCGCTCTATGGCAGTGGTTGGCGTCGGTGTGGCACAGGTTGGCGTCGGTGGCGGGTGTGCAAAGCCTCCGAAACAGAAGCGTCCGATCTTTCCGACATCAAGGACTATAGAGGTCAAGAGAACATGACGTCAGGAGATCAAGAAGCCACGAGTCCAAGATTTCAGCAGGGGCTGAGTTCCAGATTTCAGGACTTCATGACCTCTGGAGCTCACGAGTCAAAGAGCTCATGATTTTGGGACATCAGGGGTTCTTGACGTCTGGAGATCAAGACGCCAAGACGCCAAGACTTCAATTCGTATTGATTTCCTGGCATCACTATTTCATGATGGATTGAGTTCAAGATTTATTCATTCCGTTTTAGTGCAGTTTTGTTCCCGATGTCAGCTTCGGGAACGGATGGTTCGCCTCTTCAGATTGGCCGGCGAACAAGCGGGAACGGGACGTAATATTCGACCCGTTTTTGGGGGTCAGAAACATGATATGTTTTGCCCCCGGCAAGCTGTGTTTTCAGTTACGCGAAATAGATTTCGTAACAGAAAACAGCTTGCCCGCAAGGGGGTGGAACTCCTCCTGAGTCGTCGTTTTTTACCGGGGCCACCGTGGCCCGACCCGAAATTTAGCCGGCGAAAGATTTTCGAGACCTCTTCACCAGAAAACAGGGAAGATCCGGCCATTTTGGCGAGGGAAAGTGGCGGTTTATCGCCCGAATCAGACTTCAAGACAGCCCGTTTTCGGTCGATTTTCGGCGGTTGAAGATGCAAAATCTCGATCATTCAGAACCGGGTTTAGTCCCGGTTTTCGGGGAAATTCCGGCTCAAACGACGGTTTATTGCGGGAAACAACGCACCGGTTTACGCCCCAACTCCAGCCCGCAGAGGACGTCGAGCGAGCTGGGGCGGCCGTCCGAGCGGAGGGCGTAGACGCTCTCTTCAGCCATCGAAGCGATGGTATAGTTGCGGGTTTGGGCCGTCTGCCAACCGGTGCGACGAGCGTTGCGGACGGCAAAGATCAGGATGCGCTGCTTGGCCAAAGCATCTTCGACAGCAAACGAATTGCGGTGGTAAAGTTGTTCGCCCCAGGATTCAGTTCACGGACAGAGGACTCTTCACACTCAATTCTGCATGGTTTTCTTGACAGACTCACAACGTCTGCGTTTGCTTCATCTCGTATGAAATGACCTCCAGTTGAGTCAGACCATCCTGTCGGCCGACCAGATAGCTGCGATGATCCGCATCGGATGCTCGCCGATTGAAATCCTGCATCAAAAGCGGAAGTCCAACCTGGAATTGCAGACATCGAAAGGTGTCTCCCGCCTGCATGGTGGCATTTTTGCAACGCTCTGCCACAAAACGATTGTCGCCCAGATAACGGATTTCACACACCCGATCGGGCAGCCAGCCGATACGCAGACGATCACCGACGCACAGGTCGTCGGAACAGATTGTCCGACAAGCAAAAAGTTCGGACTGACTACCTCCGTTGCGGCGCAAATCCTCGCAGAATGCCTCCCAGCCGGAATATCCGACGTAAGCGGCCAACACATCAAGCGTACGCAGCGATGTGGTCCGATAGCCGCGCGTAGAGTAGCCCCAGACCCGCTCGAGCGTGCTCTCCGAAACATGCTCCCGCAAGAGTCGTCCGATCGCCTCGGACAAGGCCACGAAATCGCCATGCACGGAGAGCCGTTTGCCGAATCGTTCTTCGACACGCTGTCGCAAGGCAAGAATTTGGGGCTGACTGCTGGAGATGCTCATTGGAAAGGATTTATTTTTCACAAAAATAAGTCGTATCTTTGAAAATAAAAAGAGACCTGCATCATGCAAAACAGCGATCTGTTCACGACCAAGGCGGATTCTCATCCCGTTGTCAATGGATATCATGATCCGATCCTGTTGATTGTCACCGCATACGCCTCTTTGTACCGAATCACCAGATCCGGGCGCTACTTCCTAATAAAGACAACAAAAGACAATTCGCCGCAGGCTCGTGCCATGCTCCGGCGCGAATACGAGCTCTCGATTGGCTGCGACCATCCGCACCTGGTCCATGTCTATCTCTTCGAGGAGGAGAGCCCGGTTGGTCCGGGAATTGTCATGGAGTATATCGAGGGACGGACACTCGATCGCTTTCTGGCCGAGAATCCGGCTCCGGCCGTGCGGCGGCGGATCTTCGAGGAGTTGCTTTCGGTGGTGGACTACCTCCACAAGCGCGGCATCGTCCATAACGATCTCAAACCCGAGAACATCCTCATCTCCCGCAACGGAGACCGTCTGAAACTGATCGATTTCGGATTGTCGGACAACGATGCCCAATTGCTCCGCACCCCCGGGTGCACCCCTGCATACGCCTCCCCGGAACTTTTGTCGGGTGCCTTGCAGCCCGATTTGCGCAGTGACATCTATTCGATCGGGCGTCTCATGCAGCTGATCTTTGCCGGAAAGCACCACGGCATCATCCGCCGCTGTCTGCAACCGGACCGCGAGCGTCGTTTCGAGAATGTCGAGCGCCTCAGGCAGCGTTGGCGCCGCCGCAACAGACCCTGGCACCTGCTTCTGGCAACCATCGGAGCAATTCTGTTTCTGCTACCCTCGCTGCTCTATCTGCATGAACGACAGACCCGCATGGAGTTCCTCCGCGAGGAATCTCAACGTATCGAACAGAACGATTCGATCTACCGCCATCTCGAACAGGCCAGGGCCCGCTACGAATTTCTGGCCGACTCCATTGAGACACGACTGGCCGTTGACGCCCGCCGTCAGGCGCAGCGCGACTCGGTGATGCACTATTTCGAGCGGAAGATCGAGGCCAATTACCGGGAGTTGAAGGATTCGATAGAGACCTGTTCTTACAGTGATATGGCATGTGTGTATTTATGCGAACTTAACTATCGGTGGTGGCATCTTTATGAGGAGTTGAATCGGTTGAATCTTGATCCAGAACTGTGTGATCAGATAAGGGCGCGTATTGATCGTTTGTCGGGTGATTATTCCACCCAATTATATAAGATTGTAGATCGGAAGCCCTCTTTCCCCCGCGACTCACTTCCTTGGGAAGAGACGTCCCGCATATTGAATCGGATTTCGGAGCGTATTCGGCAATTCCAATAACCGAATCACCGAAAAGACAAGAAAAGACAACGCGGGCAATCGGTTATTTTCCATACATTTGCTCCAGCAACAGCCCCGGAGAAAACCGGACGAAAAAGATTTGCCATGCAAAAAAATCCTTTTCGAATGGCTTTTATCCGTATTTTTGCTATATTTGCATAAAATACTGACAAAACACGCGAGTGTTTGCACTTCTCGCTGATGAACCTAGGAAATTCATTGACGGTAAGAGAAGGCGAGCTCCTCGGCGCTTCTGCATACTTTGTGCAACTGCACGTATGCGGATACAGCGCGGGCTGTTGCTTTTTTCTTTACCACAGGTTTTCCTAGGGCCTATCAGCGGAAATCAGCAACTGATCTGCGCTTCTTTTTTTATACCCGGCGCAGATTCATGAACCTACTAACCTGAAGGCCCTTCCCGCTCGGCCCGGCCTTCATAAATGAATTGAACGCTGTATGGCAAAATTTTCCGCAACCATCTATTCCTGGCGAATCGAGATCGCCGACAACGGGGCCGTATCGGTATTTGACAAGGAGACTCTCTGCCCGAACTCCAAAGAGGCCCTGAACGAAATTGCCCGTCAGGTCGGATTCACGATGGACGCTTCGTGGACAACCCGTCAGGCCGGCCGCAAACTGGTTGATTTTCTGAACAGCGGGACTGCCTCCGTGCAATCCGTTCCCGAGCCTTCACAAACACCGGAAGCCTCCAAAATCGAAGAGCCCCGACCAAGGTCCCAAAAGGCGGAAGAACCCAAAACGAAACCGACACCGGCCGAGGGTTTCACCGCATCGGAGCGTGAAAGCGCCTCGGCCAAAGTCCGCGTCTATGGCAAAGCCCAGAACCGCACGGCCTTGGGAATCGCTCATGCCTATATGGTGATGTATCCGCACTCCACGCTGGAGGACCTGCGCAAGGCGTTTCCCAATTCGCTCAACCCCGACGCCGGCGTCAAGGAGAACTTTATCCCGGCCGAAGAGAAGGGCACGACATTCGACTGGAACGGATATTTCAAGGGCGAAGATGAGATCCTCACGACAGGTGACGGTCGCAAGGTGGCGATGGTTTCGATGTGGACCCGCCCCAGTTTCGAGCGCATCGTTGCCCATGCCCGGCTCTACGACATCGTCGTGGCTCAATTTGAAGTGGCCGACAAGGGTGGCAAGAAAGGCGGGTTCCGGCTGGAATATCTCAACGGATATATTCCGCCCGTTCCCGAAAAGAAGCGCTCCCGCTGGTGGCTGTGGCTCATCCTGGTGGTGATCCTGGCGGCCGTCGCCGCCTTCTTCGCTCTGCGCAGGCCCGAGGTCGTTGAGGTCGAGAAGATTGTCGAAGTCGAGAAGGTCGTCTATGTCGATCGCGTTGAAGAACTGGAGAAGAATTTCAATGCCGCGCAGTTCGAACAGGGCAAGGCCGATCTTTCGGACGACGCCAAGTTCGTGCTGCACGATCTCGCCAAGGTGATGGAGAAATACCCCGAAATGAAACTCCGCATCGTGGGCCACACCTCGGCTGAGGGTGATCCGGATTTCAACCTGAAGCTCTCGGAAGCCCGGGCGCAGGCCGCGGTCGATTTTCTCGTCGGCCGGGGGATTGCCGTCGATCGGCTGACGGCCGAAGGCAAGGGCTCGTCGCAACCCGTGGATGCCGACCACCCCGAGGCGAACCGGCGCACCGAATTCATCGTTATCGAATAGAAACAATCAAATTCATCGTTATATCATGGGACTTCTGAACAACATTCTGGACAAGTTCTCCAAAGCGGAGTTTACCGTAGCTCCGCAGAAAAAGCTCAAAACCATCTCGGCAGACTTCAAAAAGGCATTCGGTCTGACGCTCGTATTTTACAAAGGGGCGCAGATCGCCGACGGGGACCTGACGCTGGCCGCCCTGAACAAAAAGACCTCCAAAGATGTCAAGACCAAGGCCGACGGGCTGAAAATCAAGGGCAGCATGAAGGTGGGAGACGCGGAAAAGCTCTTCGACTCCCATTTCGGCGTGACGGTCCAGATCAAGGACGCGGCCGGAGCCAAGCTCGTCCCGAACGGCATCACCATCGGACAGGCCGCACGCGGCGAATATTGATCCGGAGTCATGGATGGACTGGTTGATCTTGTGCGCGACGACATCCGGAGCTTTCTGGAGGGCTGCGATGAACTGCTCTTCAACGAGCGCGATCTGCAGATCCATCTGGCCATGTCGTTGCAGAAGTCATCGCATGCCTATGACGATGTGGATCTGGAATACTATGTTCCCCGGAGCGAACTGGATGGATATCGCTGGAACAGCGAACTGCGGCTCGATCTCGTGGTCCGCCAAGGGAATGAGTTCCTGCCTGTCGAGTTGAAGTACAAGACACGGAGCATCTCCCGACGGATCGAGCGCTTCGGCGAGTTGCTCACCGAAGCGGCCGTGGTCGTAAAGAACCAGGGGGCCCAGGATTTGGGACGCTACGACTTCTGGAAGGACGTACGCCGTCTGGAGCTGGTTCGCAGACGCTTCGCCGCCGTGAAAAACGGACTGGCCCTCTTCGTGACCAATGATCCGAGTTACCTGAAGACGGGTAGGGCATCGTCCAACCATGCGGCATTGAGTATGGCCGCCGGGGTGCACGGTCGCAACAAACAATGGCAGAACGGCGATTCGTTCTGTGCCCGGGAACATCCCGCTTTCGAGCTCGAAGCCGATTACGGGATCGTATGGCAGCAGTTCGTCACCGAAGGCGAAACGTTCCATTACTGCATCTTGCAAGTCTGAACCAATTATCAACAACCCAAAATTTTACAGCTATGGCAGAATTCAATGTAGATGGCCGTCTGAAGGTCAAGACCTTCAAGGCAAACTTCAAAAAGGCGTTCGGTGCGTCGCTGCGCGTGTACACCACGACCAACTGCAAGACGCCGGCCGATGAGGAGGCGACACTGGCTTCGCTCCGCGCTGAAGGCAAGAAGGGCGGCGAACTGACCGTCGGAGGCAATCTCCGGGTCGGGAATTTCGAGAAGAAGATCGCCGAACTCTACGGCATAGGCGTGCAGGTGGCCAATGCCGACAACACGAAACTGGCCGATAACGACATTACGCTCGTTGCCGCCGGCAAGTGATCCGTCGGGAGCCATTCAGGGTCATGTGCTCCGTCGGGCACATGACCCTTTTGTAAATCAATCCGATACCCGTCAAACCTTTATTAGCTACAGGATCCGATGCTTCAGGTGCTTGCCTTCCTCATCAACCTCTTCGCTCCGATCGTCCAGCCGCTTGGCGTTCTCGGCGTGTGCGGCTGTGTCATCTACGAAGATTATCAAAGTCTCCAACAGGCCGGGCTCCTGGCCGTCGGGGGATTCATTTTCGGTATTCTGGCCCATCGGCTGGACATTCCTCCGAGGTGGTTCTGGGCCAAATCCCGCAATGAGATCTTCCGCTACAGGATTTTTACCGTTCTGGGTTACATGTGGAGCCTGGCAGCATGGCCTCCGGCCATCTATTTCGTGCGGCTGATTCTGGAACCGGTACTGGCCAATCACTGATCGAGAGCATATGCCTTTGCATCGATCCCAACAATGATTCGTTATGAGCAAAGAATATTACAAGAAGAAACTCGTCGACCTGCGTGCCGATATTGCCCGGGAGCGTGAGGCTAAAAAGCGTGACAACGCCAACTACGCCAACCTGATCAGGAATGCCTCGAGCACCTCGACCAAAGCCACCTATCGCAAGAGCAAGATCGACAAGGCCGCGGCCCACGACCGCCGCATCGAGTATCTGAAAAACGAAGTCGAACGTACGCGCGACGCTTTGAAACGTTGCAAATAACCAGTTGACAGTCTTTCGGCGGAGCCGAAGACTTCTGGCGACAATGGACAGCACAAAGAAGAAAAAAAACGGAGCAACATCCCGGCCAATCTCGATAAAGGGTATTCTCGGCGATTTATGGCAGGCCCTGCTTTGGCGACGCGGATACCGCATCGCGTCGGTCATCGTGTGGCTTGTGGTTCTGGCTCTGCTTTCGATTCCGGTCGAGCGAGACGAATGGGCTGCAGACGCCGCTTACGAACAACGGACCGATTACCGAAACCGGTGTGCTGCGGGTGATTTCGAAGGGGCCCATGCCATTCTTTCCGAATTCTATGCGGACTACTCCGATGAACTGGGACGATGGAAGGCAAATGCCTTTCATGCGCCGCAAGCCCGCATGCTGCAGGAGCGCTACCACTCGGCTCTGGGCTATGTCTTTGGACAGGAAACCGCCGCCATTTACTTCGGTGCGAAGAGCGGGGACGACGACAACGAACTGATCCGTCTGCTCGTCACCATTCCGGTCGAAGGGGCTCCACTGGCTGAAGGGGCACATGCCAACGGCATGTTCTACAACAACGATGCCGCCGCAAATCCCGCAGCCATCGATCACGTCATCTACCAGTCATGGGTGCGCTTCTACAACGACCGATGTGATCAACTGCTGGATATGGCTCTGACGAACAACGACTCGCTGTTGGCCCGGAAAGTAAGCCGTCTGTATAAGACCGAAATCGTGACCCGGTTTGCGCCCGATACGGTCCGTGGTCCTAAATACGACATTGCCACCGTAACGTATGACGATTCGCGCCGGGCCAATGCTGCTCGCCGGATCGCTGAAATGCATTCATCAACCATTTTTAAAACCAACTGATATGGCTGCAACCTCCTCAAAAACATCGGCAACCAAAAAAACATCGGCAACCAAAAAAACGTCGGCTTCCAGAAAGACGACAGCCACCACCAAAAAGGCTACCACGGCCAAAACGACGGCAGCAAGTGCCAAGAAGACGACCTCGGCAACCAAAAGTTCGGAATTGACGGTGACGGGCAACAAGAAGATCGAAACGCTGCGCAAGGAGTTCAACCGTAAATTTCCCTATCTGCGCCTGGGCATCTTTTACAGTTATGCACGCCAGCAGGTGGCAAAAGGAGAGAGCATCACCCCCATCGACGGATCGAAAACCCTGGCCTCGGTCCGGCGGGCCGATTCCGGCGGCACGATCTCCATCTCCGGGAACAAGAAGATCAAGAGCCTCGAAAAGGAGTTCGACACGGTATTCGGGCTCTACTGCCAGGTTTGTTACACCGACTCGACCGGTAGCCGCTATTATACGAGCGGATCGGCCGACGAGATGACCTTGTCGGCATTCAACGAATATTGCGAAAAACGAGGTTGTAAGAAGGACGTCTGGAAATAGTCCTTCCCCGCATACGGGTGAGTGGGAGTCGGCCATATCCGTATCTCCGCTCGCAGCCAGCGGCCATAAAACCATTTTATCCATCCATGAAATCAAGTATTATCGACGTTCCGCGCCAACATACACAGAAGGACCTCTTCGGCATCCAGGTCTATCAGGATGCCCTGATCCGTTATATCGAACTCACCGATACCCCTATTACCATTGCCTTGCAGGGTGAGTGGGGCAGCGGCAAGACCTCGTTGATGAACCTGTTGCGATACAACCTCTGCGAGGTGGATCATGCACCGTTCTTCCCGGTCTGGATCAACACGTGGCAGTATTCGCTCATGAAGACGCCGCAGCAGGCCATCATCTCGATTCTCGAGGGGATCATCAACCAGATCGGAGCCCTGAATCCCAACCTGCAACGCTGGGAGGAGAGCAAAAAAAAGATCGGCGGGCTCTTCAAGAAAATGGCTACCGTCGGGACGAAGGTAGCCGCCGGAGCAGTAGGAATTGACGGAGGCGTGGTTGATGAATTCTTCTCCGGGGATTCGTCAAGTGCCTCGTCGGAGATCCTCCAGCTCAAGGAAGAGATCGCCAAATTGATCAGCGATGCCCTGGCCCGTGACACTTCGAAGCAGGGCTTCACCTTCTACATCGACGATCTCGACCGGATCGACCCTCCGGTCGCCGTCGAAATCCTCGAACTGCTGAAAAACATCTTCGACCTGGAGAAGTGCGTCTTTATCCTGGCCATCGACTACGATGTGGTCATCAAGGGGCTGAAGCCCAAATTCGGCGAGTTGACCGATGCCAACGAACGCGAATTCCGGTCATTTTTCGACAAGATCATCCAACTGCCCTTCTCGATGCCCGTGGCCTCGTACAACGTCGATACGTTTCTGGTCGATGCCCTGCGCAAGATCGAGTTCTTCACCGATGCGGAGCTCGATGATCCGGCTTTGGCCGAGACCCTCTCCGAAATCACACGTCTCTCGGTGGGCAGCAATCCCCGATCGCTCAAGCGTCTGACCAATACACTGGCCCTGATATCGATCATCAACGAAATGCAGCATCGAGGCGAGGCTACTCCGCAGGAGCGGCAGAGCAAGACGCTCAACTATGCGCTGGTCTGTATGCAGATTGCCTATCCCTATATCTACAACCAGTTGACCGAGGAGCCCGATTTCAAGGCCTGGAACGAGAAAATCGCCTCGAAACTCAAATTGCGGCCGCTGACCGAGGCCGAACTGGAGTCGCTCGATGCCACGGAGGAGTTTGACGAGGAGTGGGAAAAGGTCGTCTTCCGCATGTGCCAGAAGGAGACCTATCTGAGCAACCGGGTCTTCAACGTCTCGGCCCTCTTCAACCGAATTGCCGATCTGGTTGGCGACGACGCCGCGCTGGGTGAGGTGATCGCCTCGACGCTTGAATTATCGGCCGTCACGAACCTGAAGGCCTTTGACGGCCCGATGAAGAACCCCGGCGAACGCAACCGCGATACGCAGACCTACAGTTTCAACGGCAAACCCTATGCCCGAAAAACCGAGTTTGTACACGATGTGGTGGCCTACTACGTCTCACAGCACCCCGACACCACCCATGAACAACTTAAGGAGGCGTTCTGCATCAAACGAAACATGGACAAGGTCTTCATGGACTATGACCAATATCTGGCACAATTGGCCGAACGGGGCAGCGTGGATTTCTTCGGGCGAAAACCGGATATTCCGACGATCCAGCTGGCTGACCGGAAGATCGTTATTGCCGCCAACTGGCCGACGCAGGTTAATGGCAAACCGGCAGAATTTGCCAAGTTGCTCGATTTGTTGCGCAACAAGTTGGGGTATGACATAAAAGCCAATTAATTTTATCGTTGGTATAAAATAATTTATTACACTTTTTACAGTAATGACGCTATTGCCGGCGTCGAAATGTAGTAAGATCGGTTACACCATCACCTCTACCAAGAGTGCAGACAACGATTTATCACGGACGGACAAGATGGGGCGCCTGAGGACGGCCAGGATGGTGCCGTCGGACTGAATGGACAGGATGGCGACGTTTTTTTAAGCGATGTTGCTCAGGACGAGGACTATCTCTATCTCACCCTCTCGGGCGGCGAGCGCATCGAGGTGCCGAAGCATCATCCGCACTGCGTATCCTTCTCCGAGACGGAGGCCATCTGGGTGTTTCCCAACAAGACGTACACCATTGACTGTACCATTACGGGCGCTGATGAAAATACGGTGATAAAAGCTCTTGCGCAAGATGGATTCCGTGCTGTCGTAAAAGAGCCCGATTTCTCAACAGGCGTAATTGAGATTACGATCCCGGAGACAGTTCTATCCAGCAAGATTCTTGTCTTTGTTACGAACGGGAAGAAGCGAACGATCATGAGATCCATCAATTTTGTGGAGAGAGGGGATATCTTTATAACCACCAAATCCTACACGGTTGACTCCAATGGCGACTCCGTAAGCATCGACCTCTCTACCAATATCGATTATACGGTTGAGATTCCGGAAGAGGACACGTTATGGATTTCCATATCGGGCACAGAGACCCGCATTGCCATGAGAGACGGTCGCATTTCTTATCCAGCCCAATGAGAATCTCACGTATAGATACTCCACCATCAAGTTCATCAATGAGCAGGGTGTTACCGGAGAGACCGTGCTGATAACCCAGAAGTCGGGAACGTCAAGGATCATCAATGTGGAGACCCCGGGAAGCCTGGAGACAATCATGAGCAAGGATGAAAGAAACAAGAGGAAGGATTTGAAGATAATGGGATCCCTCAACAGCTTCGACTTCGAGTTCATTCGGATAATACCGGTGCTTAATACTCTTAACCTCAGAGATGTTCAGATCGAAATCCTGCCGGCAAGTTGCCTGGCCGAGACTAAAATATCGACCGTGATATTACCTGTATCCTTGAAGAAGATATCAAGCAGGGCCTTCTATGGTTCGGCCATAACGTCCCTGTATATCCCCGAATCGGTGGAGGAGATAGCCGATTATGCTTTTGCCAATACATCGGCCTTGACTGGCAACATCGTCATACCGGACAATGTGACCGCTATCGGCAATTATGCCTTCCAAAACTCTGCATTCAAGGGTACACTGCATATAGGGGAATCGGTTCATACCATCGGGGAATATGCCTTTAACGGATGCAAGGAAACCGGAAATATCATCATACCGGATAATGTGACGAGTCTGGGAGCATATGCCTTTTATAAATGTACGGGCTTTAAGGGGGACTTGAATATAGGAAACGGAGTGACTGTTGTCAATAAATACACCTTTTCGGGATGCTCCGGCCTTAAAGGGTCATTGAAACTTGGCGACGGTATCACATCGATAGGAGTGTATGCATTTGACGGTTGCAGCTCCCTAACGGGAAATGTCGTCCTGCCGGAGGCGCTTACAGAGATAGGTGATTATGCGTTCTGTGGTTGTACCGGGTTCACTGGATATCTGAAAATTGGGCCTAACGTAACTGATATTGGAGATCGTGTATTTTTTCAACAACTGGATGATCCGTATGATTATCTTAATGGCTTTAAGAAACTAAATTTTGAAAAGATATATTGTATGGCAGTTACACCTCCAAATATTGATAATACTACATTTGGTTATTATAATAGGAGTTGGCCTGAACATCTTTTGGTCCCGGTAGGATGTAAGGAGACGTATGAAGGTGAGGTTTGGTGGAAATATTTTACGATAATAGAGGAGACGGAATTTTAAACTTGTGGTGATATGCAAAATCGAAGGGAGAGAATGACAGCCGACAATATTATTCCGCAGATTGTCGACTTCGGTCGGCTGCTGATTGAATCCAGCCTCGACACCTTCAGAAGGGTGAACGCTGTCGTAAGGCAGAGGCTGTCGTGAAAAAGCATCAGTCTGCCCAACGCTTGGGAAATATTCTCCCATAAAGTTAGATAAAGGCTATTTAGGAATTAAAAATTCCTAAATAGCCTTTATCAGTACCTCATAAGATTTGTCTTTCAATCGGGAAATAGTTCCCGACCCAAGGCAATTTGGGGAGGGCAGGTACGGTTTCTTATCCATGACCATTTTGCCCATCAACTGCAGAAACGACTCCTCATTGGGTCTAGCTCTCCGTGGCCGTAATATGAATTTGGAGAAAATCGTTTTACTTTCTATTTTTGTAGTTGAGAAGCGTTCTTTCGACTATGCAGAATCGAGTGATTCAGAGAATATCGCTCGTCTCCAAATCGTTACCTGTCGGCTGACAGATCTCTGTAAATATCTCTCATTCAGCGGATATCTCTGAGACCAATGCCTTGCCATATGCGTGGTCAGATGCTTGGAAATCTGACAAATATCCGCTATCTCCTTCAGGTAAGCGTTCATCTTCGTATTCGACGGGACGGGCAGCAGTTTGCCCCGCGCCCGACAGTTGGCATCGTCGCGGTACTTCTCCACCAGCACCGCCGCCTGCGGGAGTACCGGAACGCGGCTCATCACCGCAGTCTTCTCCCGCGGTTTATGGATCCACAACTGGCCCTCCTCGTCCGTTGTGAAGTGTTCCCGCCGCAGGTGGTCGACATCCGTGAAGGCCAGTCCCGTCAGCGCGCAGAAGCAGAAGACATCCCGGATGCGGTCCAGCCGCTCGTTGGGCATCGGCCGAGTAGCATATCCAGCTGCACTTTTGTTTGCAATCATCTTGTCGGCTTTCATCGCATCGAAAACGACACTCATTTCATAACGACTTCCCCCTATTTCAAACATTGTGAAATATTTTCTAATTTTGCGGCCATAAAACAAATCTATGATTCAGATTACACCAAAAGCCGCAAGAATACTGTATTCCATCCTTGCAAGTATTACGATAATCCTCTTCTGGAGAAACATCGGCTTTGTAACAACACTATTCGATATACCGAATAACTCGATTCTCGGGCTGTCTATAAAGGCTTTGCTTCTTACTCTTGCAACTTTAATCCTGACGATAGTCGTAATTAAACCAAAAGAATTGTTTTCATTTCTCGGGTTGAATGGAAATATTCTCAAAGGATTCGGTATCGCACTCCTATGTGTACTACCCTTGTATCTTGTATTTCCCTTTTTCGGCAGCTTCAATACAGAGTTGACGCTTCATGTGCTATATGACAAATGTATCCTGACCGGATTCAAGGAAGAGTTGGTGTTTCGGGCTCTTATGTTCGGGTTGCTTTTCCGATACGCAAAAACAGGCTTTTTCTGGGCAGTCATACTACCAGCCCTCTATTTTGGTTCCGTGCATCTCTATCAGGGGCACGACCTTCTTTCGGCGCTCGCTGCATTCGGCGTAACCTTTATCGGTGCACTCTATTTCAGCTGGATGTACGTTGAATGGAATTTCAACCTGTGGATTCCTGCCGGGTTGCACATACTGATGAACGGTGCCTGGCATGTCTTTACGATGGAAGGCACCGAAGTCGCAGCGGGCGGATTGATTTCCAACACGGCCCGAATTATCAGTATTGCATTGGCTATTGCTCTTACAGTCCATCATCATAAGAGAAAAGGAGAGAAGGTTTTTGATTATCCCATCTGGAGATTCTAACTTTTCTCTTTCCCCGCTTTCACGCATATTGTACTTTACCTTGTTCGCAACATAGCAAAGTACATTTGTCTTCAGCATCGGAATGTTGCAGGGTAAAATGATGTAAGTGAGCGAAATAGAGCCAAATCGTGATCTGTTTTCGGTCCGGGTAAAAAAAGGTCACGATTAAGGCGTGAAATACTTGCTGCCTTTTGCGTCAACAGGAGTGGGAGAATAAAAGAAAAAGCCTTGTATATCGCTGATATACAAGGCTTTTTGCTTTCTGTCGAGGTTTCTTTCTGACCCCTCTGGAGCGGAAAACGGGACTCGGACTCGCGCTGCGCGCGAGCGGCCGCGATCCGTTGTCTACACCCCCGGCCCCTGAAAGGGGCGCCTTGAGGTCGCGCGGACAAGCTCCGGGCATGTCTGCATCAACAACAAAGGGAGAACCGAATCAG
>ERZ779821.250-NODE-250-length-21146-cov-4.66227_pt1 | contig 21146 bp, 20 predicted proteins | sample MGYA00511884_ERZ779821 | MGnify/ENA primary metagenome ERZ779821 (study PRJEB29588, sample SAMEA2152664) | human gut metagenome | biome: human gut; feature: human-associated habitat; material: faeces | place: Denmark | collected 2008/2010 ... | reverse complement strand
ACCTCAGGCTTTGACCGCTATTTCCAGATAGCGCCCTGCTTCCGCGACGAGGACGCACGCGGCGACCGCTCCCCCGGCGAGTTCTATCAGCTCGATATGGAGATGTCCTTTGCCGGCCAGGAGGATGTTTTCGCCGTCATAGAGGACGTTCTGCCCCCGATATTCGAAAAGTTCGGAACCTACAACATAGCCAACAAGGCGCCCTTCCGCCGCATAGGATATAACGAATCGATGGAGAAATACGGCTCGGACAAGCCCGATCTGCGCATAGATCTCGTGGTTGAAGATATAACTGCGCTCGTCTCCGGCACCGATTTTGCACCCTTTGCCGAGGGAAACACCGTAAAGGCCATCGTTGTCACGGACTGTGAGCTTACCCGCAAGCAGATCGACAAGCTCTGTGCTGACGTTGAGGTGCAGGCCGGCATGAAGCCCTACTGGTTCAAGGCCGACGAAAACGGTGAGCTTGCCGGCGGTGTTGCGAAATTCCTTCAGGACAAGAAGACTGAGCTCACCGAGGCTCTCGGCCTCAAGCCCGGCTGCCTTGTCGGCGTGACGGCGGGCAGGAAGGGCGAGGCGCAGAAAACGGCCGGCGTCATGCGCAAGATGCTCGGAGCGGCAGTGCCCGGCCACATGGATAAGGAGCGCTACGAATTCTGCTGGATCGTCGATTTCCCGATGTACGAGATCGGCGAGGAGTCCGGCGAGCTTGAGTTCTGCCACAACCCGTTTTCAATGCCAAACGGCGGCCTTGAGATCCTTGAAAAGGCAGAGCGCGGCGAGGTCGACCCGCTGTCGATCACCGCATTCCAGTACGATCTCGTATGCAACGGCGTCGAGCTGTCCTCGGGCGCTGTTCGTAACCACGATCCCGAGATCATGATAAAGGCCTTCGAGATGGTCCGCCTCGGCGAGGACGATGTCAAGGCCAAGTTCCCGGCAATGTACAACGCGTTCTGCTACGGTGCGCCTCCCCATGCCGGCATCGCCCCGGGCGTTGACCGTATGGTCATGCTGCTCGCAGGCGAGGATTCCATCCGCGAGATCATCCCCTTCCCGATGAACAAGAACGCGCAGGATATCATGATGGGCGCTCCCTCCGTTGTCGAGCAGAAGCAGCTTGACGAGCTGAACATTGCGATAACCTGCTCCGCAGAAGAATAAAAAATTAAACAAGGACTGCGGAAGCAGTCCTTGTTTTTGAAAAATATGGTGGTAAAATATGCTTGCAACTATAAGATCGCTCGGCGTTAAGGGCATCGGAGGCTACGGCGTCTCGGTCGAGGTCTTCGTGTCAAACGGCCTTGTCAACTTCGACATCGTCGGTCTGCCGGACGCTGCGGTGAAGGAGGCGCGTGAGAGAGTGCGCGCCGCAATAAAATCAAACGGCTTCAAGTTCCCCGTAAGCCGCGTGACAGTCAACCTTGCTCCGGCGGACACAAAAAAGGCGGGCACGGTCTACGATCTGCCGATCATGCTCGGTATCCTTGCGGCGACGGGCATCATACGCCAGCCGAAGCCCGACTGCGCCTTTTTCGGCGAGCTTTCCTTAAACGGTACGCTCAGGCACGTAAACGGCGCTCTGCCCATGGCGGTCGCCGCCGCACGCGAGGGCATACGCGAGCTGTTCGTTCCGGCCGATAATGCGCAGGAGGCGTCCTATGCCGAGGGCGTTACGGTGTATCCGGTCGAGAATGTGTCCGAGCTCATTGCGCATCTGCGCGGCGAGTTTCGCATAAAGCCGATAGAAGCGCCGGAGCTTGACCCGACGGCTGTGAAATATCTCGATTTTTCCGATGTCAAGGGCCAGGAGAACGTTAAGCGCGCCATGGAGATCGCAGCAGCCGGCGGACACAATATGCTCATGGTCGGCCCCCCGGGAGCGGGTAAGAGCATGATGAGCAAGCGCCTGCCGGGAATACTGCCGGACATGACGCGAGAGGAAATGCTCAAATCCACGGAGATATATTCCGTCGCCGGGCTCACGGGAAAGAACAACCCGATAATAGCTGCCCGCCCCTTCCGAGCGCCGCATCACACCGTTTCAAGCACCGCGATCTCCGGCGGCGGCACGATACCGCGGCCGGGCGAGATAAGCCTTGCGCACAACGGGGTTTTGTTTTTAGACGAGCTTCCCGAATTCCGCAAGGACGTGCTTGAGGTTCTGCGGCAGCCGCTTGAGGACGGTGAGGTCACCGTCTCGCGCGTCGCGGGAACCGAGACGTTCCCTGCAAACTTCATGCTCGTGTGCGCGATGAATCCCTGCAAGTGCGGCTGGTACGGCCATCCCTCCGGGCGCTGCCGATGCTCGGCAAACGAGGTGCGCGCATACCACAGCCGCATATCCGGACCGCTTTTGGATCGCATTGACATCATCGTCGAGGCTCCGGCGCTCGAGTATGAGGAGCTTAAAAACCGCGCACCGGCCGAGAGCTCGGCGGATATAAAGCGCCGCGTCGATGCGGCCCGGCTTATCCAGCGCAAGCGCTTTGAGGGCACGGACATACTCAGCAACTCCGGAATGAACACGAAGGCACTCAATACATACTGCGTTCTTACGCCCGAGTGCGAGCAGCTCATGCACGAGGCCTTTGACCGCATGGGGCTCACCGCCCGCAGCTATGACCGCATTCTGCGCGTTGCGCGCACTATTGCCGACCTGGATGGTGAGGAGACCATCGGCGCGATGCACATAGCCGAGGCGATACAATACAGAACCTACGACTTCCGAGATAACATATGATTTAAAAAGCTCGAGGCTTTGCTTTCGATATGCACAGCCGCGGCTTGCGTGATAAGCCTATAAAAAGACTGTTTTTGAGATTGCAGCGGCGCTGGCCGCGGGCAACGTGCTGAAAAGGAGAACAAGAATATGAACAGAGACATTGACGTCAGCAGCATGAAGATTGACCTTTATTCCGACAAATCGGTCAGGGAATTCAACGCCGAGGCCGCAGATGCGGACAGCCGCATGTGGCTGAGCAACGTAGCCGCCGAGGTCGCGGCAGAGTCCGCGGCGCTGGCCGTAAAATCGCTGCGCAAGTCCGGCCTTGAGGACGCAGAGCTTAAAAACGCCGAGCATTTTATTGAGGTTCTGCGCAAGTTTTTCCTCAAGACCATCGACCAGGAGCTCCAGTCGCGCGCTGAGTGGGACAAGGAGGTCGCGCTTGGCAAAACTCAAGCGTATATTGAGGGCGGCGTGTTCGCCGCATGCTCGGAGATAGACGAGATACTCTACGGCATGATAAAGCTCATCGACATGCTGGAGACAGTCGAGCCCAAGCTCAAGCCGGAGGCATGTGCCGATGCCGCGGCAGCGGTCACGATAGGCCGCAGCGCGATGGAGTGTGTCAGGCTTCAGAGATATCACTATTCAACGCTCATAACTGGCGACGTCAACTCCATGGCCATGCGCCGCGAGCCGGAGCTCGCCATTTCAGACTGCACCGGGCGCTATGACGCGCTGTACAAAAAGCTTCAGGAAAAGATAAAGTAAAAAGCAAAATGAACAGGGGCTCTGCGTTATCTCCGCAGAGCCCCTGATATATAACATATAAAAGTGTCCGTAAACGCGAAATGACCCTTGACTGCGCGGTTTCTTTACACCGTTTTGCTGAGAGCAGTCAAGGGTCATTTCTGAGCATTCTTGATATCTAACATCATTGGTTACCTCTCTTTCTGCAGAATGGATGCCGCCTGTCAACGGAACGTAAATCCAAACACACTGAATATATTGCTAAGATCAATCTCCCCAAGCGGGATAGGGCCTTGTGTTCTCGTTCTCTTCATATTTTGACTTCGGCATCGTCCCCCTCGCTATCGGATTTTCCGATCTCAGAGGGGCGGATCAGATGTACATTGGTATCACCCTTTCTGTGATTTAAAGATATCAAATTTGTGTGAGCAATTCAAGAGCAATAGTGTATGAATTACGGCACGACTTATTGTGCAAATACACAGAAAATATGAACAATTATTCGACACTGTTGACATATCTCACAAATGGCCATATAATTAATATGTTGTGTGCGTGCCAAGGCTCTGCCTTCGGCACGCTTATTGCGTCTTTACTCAAATGATGATATAATAACTTGTTAAAAACAATTAGGAGCATAGCATATGATAAACGACATTATTCTTCTCAAGCAGGGCGAGATAGTCCTCAAGGGCTTGAACCGCCGCTCGTTCGAGCAGAAGCTCATGAGCAATATAAAGCGCCGCCTCGCCGCTATCGGCAAATTCAAGGTCTACTGCATGCAGTCTACGGTGTACATTGAGCCCGTGGACGAAACAAGCGATATGGACGCGGCCTTTGAGGCGATGACAAAGGTATTCGGACTTGCGTCGGTGAACCGTGCGGCAGGCTGCGAAAAGGATGCGAAAAGGATTGCCGAGCTTGCCATCGAGTATCTCAGGGACGATATGCTCGCCGCAAAAAGCTTCAAGGCCGAGGCAAAGCGCGGCGACAAGAGCTTTCCCATGACGAGCATCGAGCTTGCACAGCTTGTCGGCGGCGAGCTTGCCGAGGCATACCCCGACTGCGCGGTAGACGTGCATGACCCGGAGCTTACGGTGTACATCGAGGTGCGCGATCTGGCCGCCTATGTCCACGCGGCTCCCACGCCCGGCGCGGGCGGTATGCCGGTCGGTGCAAACGGCACTGCGGTGACGCTCCTGTCCGGCGGTATCGACAGCCCTGTGTCGAGCTATATGATAGCAAAGCGCGGCGTGCATTTGATTCCGGTGCATTTTTTCTCTTTTCCCTATACCTCGGAGCAGGCAAAGCAGAAGGTCATCGAGCTTGCCCGGCTTCTGACTGATTACTGCGGCAGAATGACAATTGAGGTTGTTCCGTTTACGCATATTCAGGAGGAGATACGTGCAAAGTGCGATGAGGATTACTTCACGCTCATTATGCGCCGCTTCATGATGCGCATTGCGCAAAGGATTGCCGAAGCAAACGGCGCAAAGGCCATTGTTACGGGTGAAAATCTCGGTCAGGTCGCAAGTCAGACAATGGAGGCCATGGCCTCTACGCAGGCGGTCACAAATCTGCCCGTCCTGCAGCCGCTTATCGGCATGGATAAGGAGGAGATAGTACGCCTTGCTCGTAAAATAGGAACATTTGAAACGTCAATACTTCCATATGAGGACTGCTGTACGGTCTTTACGCCCAAGCACCCCAAAACCAAGCCCAGGCTGCACGACGTCGAGCAGATAGAGTCCGCGCTGGATATCGACGCGCTTGTTGAAGAGGCGTATGCCGGAATTGAAAGAATAAAGGTAGGCGACTGAAATTGAAAAAGGCATATAATGTCGAGATACTCTCCGTCGGAACGGAGATACTGCTCGGCCACACGACTAATACCGACGCAAGAGATATATCCCTCATGCTCTCGGAGCTCGGTATAAACGTTAAGTACCACACCGTTGTCGGCGATAACCCGCAGCGCCTTGCCGACTGCATCGAGATCGCACGCAAAAGGGCGGATATTATAATATCCACCGGCGGCCTCGGTCCGACCTGCGACGATCTTACAAAGCAGATTCTCGCCAGTTCATTCGGGCTTGAGCTTGAGATGCACGAGGACGAAAAGCTCCGCCTTTACGATTATCTGACAAACCGAGGCTACAGCAGGGAGATGACCGAAAATAATCTAAAGCAGGCCATGCTGCCTGTCGGCTGCACGGTTTTCCACAACGATTGGGGCACGGCTCCCGGCTGCGCATTCAAGGCATCCGACGGCACGATAGTCCTCATGCTGCCGGGGCCTCCGAAGGAGTGCAACGCGATGTTCCGCGCCTGCGCCATGCCGTATCTGCGCTCACTTTCAGACGAGCAGATAGTCTCGCACGCAATCCATGTTTTCGGTATGTCCGAAAGCGCGATGGATCAGATATTCCGCGACGAGATGAACGCCATGACAAACCCGACCATGGCACCATACGCCAAGGAGGGCGACTGCCTTTTGCAGGTCACGGCCAAGGCCGAGAGCGTCGAGAAGGCCGAGGAGATGATGAAGCCCGTCATTGAGCACGTTAAGGATGTGCTCGGCGACATCATCTTCGGAATCGACGTCAACACCGTTGAAGAGAGCGTCATGCAGCTTTTAAAGGAAAAGAGGATGACCTTCGCCGCGGCCGAGAGCTGCACCGGAGGCGAGCTTGCAAAGCGCTTTACCGATATGCCCGGCGCGAGCGGGTTCTTCCTCGGCGGCGTGACGACCTATACGAATGAGGCAAAGGAAAAGCTCCTGGGAATAGACCCCGCGCTCATCGAGGAAAAGACCGCCGTAAGCTACGAGGTGGCTAAGGAAATGGCCGAGCGCGTGAGGGCGCTTCTCGGCGCCGATATGGGCATCGGCGTGACGGGGCTTGCAGGTCCCGACGGCGACGGCATTCACGAGGTAGGAACAGTTTTCGTGTCCCTCGCAACCAAGGACGGGACTTATGTGCGCGAGCTGCACGTCGGCGACCGCCGCACCCGCAGCTATATCCGCCGCGTTTCCGGAAACTATGCTTTCGACATGATGCGCCGCTATTTGCAGGGTCTTGAGGTCATAAAGGAATAATAAACCGCCGGCCAAAAAGACCGGCGGTATTTCATTTTTTGAGCTTCAGCTCACCGAGGCATGCGCCGCCGAGGATGAGCGCCGCGCCCAGAAGCTGCACAGCGCCGAGCCTTTCGCCGAGAAACAGGGCGGAGACCATAAGCGCCGTCAGTGGCTCGATGTAGCTTATAAGCGACGAGGTCTGCGCGGGGAGCTTTTGCAGCGCGGAAAAGTACATGTAAAACGCAAGTCCGGTGTTCACAAGGCCTATGATGAGAACATAGACGATATCATCCGCGCTCGGGATAACCGGCAGCCTTATGCCGTTTATAAGAAGGTAGAATAGCATCACGATAAAGGATATGAACAGCTCGTAGGTTGAGCAGCTTAGCCCCGACATGTGCGTCACGCGCTTTGTAACGATTATAATGAGCGCGTAAAGCGCCGCGGCTCCCGCGCCGAGCAGCAGCCCCGTCTGCACGGCCGAGCCCTCCGTTACGTTCCCGGATATGAACAGCATGCCGGCCGCTACCGCCATTACTGCGACGATCTTGTTGGCCTTCAGCTTTTCTTTGAAAATTATCGGGCTGAGTATGAGCGCGAGCATCGGGCCGCAGTAGTACACGAGCGTTGCGATGCTCACTCCGGCGTATCTGTACGCGCCGAACAGCAGCACCCAGTTAAAGCCCAGTGCCGCGCCGCCGACCGTTGCGGGAACGATGTCGCGTTTAAGATCGGAAAATGAAAAGTTGCGCCGCGCCGCGACGACGGCAAGCAGAAAAATAAAACCGAGGAAGGTGCGCATGAGAACTATCTCGGCGCTTGAGAGCGATATCTTTGCCACCAGCAGACCGTTCGTGCCGAATATTATCATCGCGGCGATGAACAATATGAGATTTTTCGAGCGATCCATAGGAATTTCCCCTAAATAAATGATTTTTCAGTATATCATCCGAAAGAGTACTTGTAAATAAAAAATGCCGGCCTGAGGCCGGCATAAATATTTTGCTTTACAGCACGAATTTTTTGCTGTATTCCGCGTAATACTCATCAAAGCAGTGCGAGCGCACCTCAATGAGGCTGTTTATATATTCGTGCGTATCAAAGCTGTCGGACTCAAGCTCTATAATCGCAACGGCGATGTTCGAGCAGTGATCGGAGATACGCTCGAGATTGGTGATAAGGTCGTTAAATACGAAGCCGTGGTTGAGCGTGCATATACCCTTTTGCAGACGGTCGATATGATGCAGCTTCATCTCATCACATAGATTATCTATAAGCTCCTCAAGCGGCTCGACACGGTAGGCATTTTCAAGATCGTTATTGCAGAACGCATCAATCGCGGTGTTCATGACCTCGGTGACAGCGGAGATGAGGACATTAACCTCGCGTGCGGCATCCTCGGAGAAAACGATGCCCTTTTCATGCAGCTCCTGTGCGCACTCTGCGACGTTGAGCGCATGGTCGGAGATACGCTCGAAGTCGTTTATCGTGTGCAGATATTTGCCTACGGCCTCGTTCTGCTCGGAGTTTAATTCATGGCTCGTGATGTGGATAAGATATGTTCCGAGCTTATCTTCGTATTTGTCGACGATATCCTCGGTCTCGGTGATATGCCGGAAACCCTCATCGGAGTAGCTTCCTATGAGTGCAAAGGCATCAAACAGATTCTCACGCGCCTTTTTTGCCATGGAGTTTACGGTAAGGCGGCTCTGCTCGACGGCGAGCGCCGGATGGTCGAGAAAGCGCTCCTCAAGCCTTTCAAAGTCTTCAAGGACGGCGGCGTCCTCGGGCTTATCCTTTATGATGAATTTGCATATCCTTTCAAGAAGCGAGATAAACGGAGCGAGCATCAGGACAATGACAAAGCGGAAGACAGTGTTCATAAGAGCAAGGCTCACCGTCGTCATTGTCGTTGACATGAACGAAAAATCGCATATCGCGTTGAGAGTATAGAAAACTATGCTGAACAGGATGACGCCGAGTGTATCTACCATCAGATACGACAGCGCGGTACGCTTACCGTCGGCGCTTGCTCCGAGAGCAGACAGCAGGACGGGAACGGCGGCACCGATAGCAATACCCATGATGATAGGCAGCGCGATATCAAAGCGTATGGCTCCCGTTACGGCCAGCGCCTGAAGGATACCGACGGCGGCCGAGGCGCTTTGGATAACGCTCGTAAACACGATGCCGAGCGCGATACCCAGAAGCGGGTTCGAGAAGGTAGTGAGCATGTTTACGAAGGTCTCGCTCGAGCGCAGCTCGTATACCGAGCCGCTCATTGCCTTCATGCCGAACATCAAAACCGCAAAGCCGAGCATTATCTCGCCGATATGCTTTTTTGCCTGACCGGAGCAGAACATGCGCAGGATGATACCGGTAACGGCGATGACTGCGGTCAGCGTGTCGGTTGAAAAAAGCTCAAGCCAGCCGGAGGAGCCGCCTCCGATGTCCGATAAGCAGATTATCCAGCCGGTGACGCTCGTGCCGATTATCGCACCCATGACGACGCCGATGGCCTGACGCACCTTCATCATGCCGGAGTTTACAAAGCCGACGACCATGACGGACGTTGCCGAGGACGACTGGATAACGGCTGTGACGCCGGTGCCGAGCAGAATGCCCTTAAGGGGCGTGCTCGAAAGGCGGAACAGAATAAGCTCGAGCTTGTTGCCTGCGACCTTTTTCAGACTGTCGCCCATAAGGGCCATGCCGAAAAGGAACAGTGCAACACCGCCTAAAAGCTCAAGCACATTTGAAATCCCCAAAACCATGCTCTCCTGTAATCGATATTATCGCAATATAACTATACCTTATAAGCGGTCTAAAATCCAGTCATTTTTACGATTTGCGTCAATTATCCAAATAGCGCAAATCGAGCATGAGCGAATTTTGTGCTATATGCTTGCAAATTCGGGGCAGTGTGTTATTATTGTAGCTGACGAGAGCTGCGCCCCTGCCGCCTGATTGCCGCTTTCAGGCTCTTTTTGACGGGCGTCAGCCTGCCAAAGCCGACAGGCGTTCGACTCCCGTCAGCTATAGCATCAGGGAGGCAGAGCCATGACAATATCAATAAAAACCGGAGCGAAAGCCGTCGCAAAATACACGGGAGTGCTGCTTGATTTTCTCAATAATACGAATGCAAAGCTCCGGCCGCTTGCGAATATCCCGTTTATCGGCGATACCATAGGTGACGTTCAGGACCTCATATCCATGCTGCATGATTATTACCACGGCAGCTATAAAAAGGTTCCGGCCGTCGTGATGCTCGGAACGGCGGCCATTGTCGCGTATCTCGTAAGCCCGTTTGACCTTATCCCGGACAATGTTCCGCTCCTGGGCTTTATAGACGATGCGCTTATAATAAACCTCGTCATTCAGCTTTGTATCGACAAGGAGCTTGACCGCTACCGCACATGGCGCGGCGTACAGAACGTGCAGGAGGCATGATTGCCGATAAACATAAAAAACCGGAAGTCGTTCAGACTTCCGGTTTTTTTTACTTGTAGATCACCAGAGCCATGAACACCAGAGGCTCGGCGCTGCGGTTTACCATCGAATGACCCTCGCCGTCGGGGCAGAAGGCAGTGTCGCCCGCGTGCAGGGTAACGATGCTGCCGTTGTCGCTGTATTCGCCCTCACCGGACAGCACGCAGTAGTATTCGCCGTCGCCCTTATGTATATGCCAGCCGAGCTCACTGCCCGGATCGAGAGTTACTACAGAGAATACTCTGCCCTTGCCGTAAAGCTCCTCCGGAGTTTCGATTATGCGCTTAAAGTGCACGCTGCCGCTGCCGCCGAATACGTTTTCGCTTGTTTCGCGCTTGTGCTCGTCATTCCTTATGATCATCAGTCGCTTCTCCTTCCGCCGATAATAATCAAAAATCTCATGAGCTGCGCAAGCGATACGGCCAGCGCCGCGACATAGGTCATCGCCGCCGCCGAGAGCACCTGCTTTGCCTGCCTGAATTCCTCGCCCTGCAAAAGATTCGTCTCCTCAATGGTCTTGAGCGCTCTTGATGAGGCGTTGAACTCCGTCGGAAGCGTTACAAGCTGGAATATGGTTACAAGACCGTAAAGCGCGCAGCCGATGTACGCTATCGTCACGAACACCTCGCCGAAGGATGAGAGTATAAGGCCGAGGATTATGAGCGGAACGGAAAGCTTCGCGCCGATGTTTGTTATCGGAACTATCGCCGTGCGTATCTTAACTGGCGCGTAGTTTGTCGCGTGCTGTATCGCGTGTCCTACCTCATGGCAGGCAACGCCTATTGCGACGGTCGAGGTGCTGTCGTACACATCGTCCGACAGGCGCACGACATTTGCCGAGGGATCGTAATGATCGGTAAGAGAGCCGGATATGTGCTCGATGGGCACGTTTGAAAGCCCGTTCCGGTCGAGCACCCAGCGCGCCGCCTGAGCGCCTGTAAGACCGCGTGAGTTGCGCGTATTTCTGTATTTTTTAAATGTTGAATTCACCCTTGAGCTCGCCCACATCGCAAACAGCATCGCGGGCAGCACAAGGACTATATACGTCCAGTCAATGTACATGCTTTACATCCCCAGTTCTTCGTCGATAAGTACGATCTCGACCTTGTCCATGTCCATCATCGGCCCCCAAAGGACGAGCATTGCATTGCATATGCGCTCATTTGAGCGGCAGTCGTGGCACTTGTCATCGATCTTGCAGGGCGTATTTGCCGGAAAACGCTTGCAGTTTTGCACCGCGGCGGTGTTGCGCGCACGAAATACCGCCGACTCGAAGTCGGGGCAGATCTTATTTGTACCGGCAACGATATAAACGGTCTTGCGTCCGTAGACCTGACCGGCAAGACGGTTGCCGCGGCCGTCGATGTTTATGATCTCGCCCGTTTCGGCGATAGCGTTCGCGCTTGAGATAAATACCCTTGCTGCGTTTTCCTTATCCAGCGTTTCAAGCCCCGGCTCGCGCCAGTGCCAGAACACCTCGTTGCCGTTCTCGACAAGCTTGTCGTACAGGCCGAGCTGATCGACGGTTTTCGAGCCGCCGATACCTACGCTCGTGTCCTTTATCTCGCCGAGCAGATATTCGCAGGCCTCGCCGCCGCTTTTGAAATGCCGCACCGAAAAGTGACGGGCCTCGAGATTTTTTATTGTCCTTTCAATGTCCATATGTATCGCCTCCGTCAGAATTAACCTTCTGACGGATATTATATATTAGGAGCGTTTATTAATCAAGCCGCTTTTCAAGCTCCGTTACCAATGCACAGGCAGACTCGGCAAGCTCCCTTGCCGTTTCGGAGTCTTGCGCGTTTGCGGCAATGCGCACGGCGGCGGAGGCCGACAGGGGAGAGATGCGCAGCTCATAATCCTCGCCGCGCAGGGCAAAGCCGTCCGAATAGTCCGCGCCGAGATCGAGAAACGCGGCGCTTATGCTGTCCATGAGCCGCGCCCGGTCTGCACAGCGGCAGTCGGAGTGCTCCATGCAATCGCACTCGGGATCGGAGCACTCATCCTGATCACAAAGCTCAAAGCCGCCGCAAAGCTCCAGCCTGAGCTTTCCCGATAATGCATCGGCGCAGCATTCGTAGTAGCTCTTCGGAGTTCCGATGTCGCACCAGTAGCCGCCGCAGGGCACGCCGAGAAGCTTTTCGCCCTTATCCAGAAGCATGGGGAACAGATCCTTTGCAAAGTCAAATTCGGCGCTTTTCGGCACGAGCTCCATCGCGTGCGGAGAGATAATATATATGCCGGTATTGACGAGATTTGTAACAACGCGCCGCCAGTCGGGCTTTTCGACAAACGAGCGTACGAATCCCTCGCGGTCGCACAGAGCAAGGCCGTAGCGCAGAGGCTCGGATTCCGGACACAGAGCGATAGTTGCCGCCGGGCGGCGCTTTTTGTGCTCTGATATGAGTTCACCAAGATCAATATCGCAGGCCGCGTCGCCGGATATGACGAGAAAATCCTCATTCCCGTAAAAGTCCTCACAGTTTTTGACTCCGCCGGCCGTGCCGAGAGCCTCAGCTTCAACGCGATAGCTTAAGCTGACGCCGAGCCTCTCGCCGCTGCCGAAATAGCCTTTGATATCGTCCGGGCGGTATTTTAAGGCCGCGCAGATGTCCGTTATACCGTGCTTTTTCAAAAGCAGGATTATATGCTCCATTACCGGTCTGCCGCAAAGCGGAACCAGCGGCTTCGGCATATCGCCCGTCACGGGCTTTAAGCGCCTGCCCTCGCCGCCGGCCATGATTATAGCTTTCATAAATATCTCCCTCCCACAGCTTATTGTTGCCGCGCAGAGCCGACATATTCTAAGAAAGCTCTTGACTTTGACGGAAAAGTGAATTATAATACACAAGCTGAACATTTCAATATTGTTTTGTACTCGGAGAAGTCGCGTAGTCCGGCCGAGCGCGCACGATTGGAAATCGTGTAACACCCATAAGGTGTTCGAGGGTTCAAATCCCTCCTTCTCCGCCATAAAAAAGCTTCCGCCATCGGCGGAAGCTTTTTTGTTCTATTCTTCTATTCGATTATCCAATGCTTAAGCTTCGGAAGGCTTGATTCGAAATACGCTCTTGCCTGCTCGGGCGGCCAATGCTCGTTTGACATGCGGCCGACAAGAAAATCGGTGAGCTGATCTATGCTCGTGTAGACAAAATTTCCGTCAGTGTAGCACCATTTACAGTAGTCCTCGTTGAGCTCGCCGTCGGGCTCGCGGCTAATGACGGCGTCATCGTCCAGCGGCATACCACAACACTGGCATATGAGCTTACGCGGCGAGCCGAGCAGCGTATTTATCGAAACATCAAACAGCGTGGATAACAGCTTCAGCGTTTCCGTATTTGGAACGGTGTCGCCGTTTTCCCAGCGCGAAACCGCCTGACGCGTGACGAACAGCTTTTCGGCAAGCTCATCCTGCGACATGCCCTTATCCGATCTGAGTTTTAAAATTATATCTTTGGTTTCCATTATTATCACCACCCGGAACCATCATAGCACTGTCTGGGAGAGCGGTAAAGCAACCCGCTGTTGCGGTGTTGTTATTTAATTTCAATGCCGCCGAATGCGCAGGTATCGTTTTGCGTCAATCTAATTCGTTTCCAGGGAATTTGGGAATGCCATCGAAGCCAACCTGAAGATCGGCATCCGTGGGAATGTAGTCGCTCATATCGCCGTTATGGAATTTTTCATAGGCGACCATGTCAGAATAGCCGGTGCCGGTAAGGCCAAACAGTATGGTTTTTTCCTCTCCGGTCTCACGGCAGCGAAGCGCCTCGTCTATCGCCACCCGAATGGCGTGGCTGGATTCGGGGGCGGGCAGGATACCCTCTACACGGGCAAATTGCTCCGCGGCTTCGAAAACCCTGGTCTGCTCTACGCTGACGGCTTCCATAAGCCCGTCATGGTAGAGCTGGGACAGAATGGAGCTCATTCCGTGATAGCGAAGACCGCCGGCGTGGTTGGGCGAGGGAATGAATCCGGAGCCCAGCGTATACATTTTGGCTAAAGGACAGACCATGCCGGTGTCGCAGAAGTCGTAGGCAAATTTTCCGCGGGTAAAGGAGGGGCAGGAGGCCGGCTCTACGGCTATGATGCGATAATCCTGTTCACCGCGCAGCTTTTCGCCCATGAAGGGAGAGATCAGTCCGCCCAGATTGGAGCCGCCGCCGGCACAGCCGATGATAATATCGGGCTTGACACCGTACTTGTCCAGAGCGGCTTTGCTTTCCAGTCCGATCACGCTCTGATGCAGCAGGACCTGATTCAACACGCTGCCAAGCACATAGCGATAGCCGGGCGTAGACGTGGCGACCTCCACCGCCTCGCTGATGGCACAGCCCAGCGAACCGGTCGTGCCCGGATGCTCGGCCAAAATTTTTCGCCCGACCTGCGTTTCCGAGGAGGGGGACGGCGTGACCGAAGCGCCGTAGGTGCGCATGACCTCGCGGCGGAAGGGCTTCTGCTCATAGGACACCTTTACCATGTAGACCTTGCAGTCAAGGCCGAAATAAGAGCAGGCCATCGACAAGGCAGTACCCCACTGCCCGGCGCCCGTCTCGGTCGTAACGCCGGTCAAGCCCTGCTTTTTGGCATAATAGGCTTGCGCAATGGCGGAATTGAGCTTGTGTGATCCGGAGGTATTGTTGCCCTCAAATTTGTAATAGATCTTAGCCGGCGTGTCCAGCGCTTTTTCAAGGCAGTACGCCCGCACAAGCGGCGATGGACGGTACATTTTGTAGAAGTCCTGAATTTCTTCGGGAATGGGGATGTATGCGGTGGTATCGTCCAGCTCCTGCCGCACAAGCTCCTCGCAGAATACGGGGGCGAGCTCTTCGGCTGTCATAGGCTTGAGTGTGCCGGGATTGAGCAGCGGGGCGGGCTTGTTCTTCATGTCTGCACGGACGTTGTACCATGCTTTGGGCATCTCGCTCTCATCCAGATAGATCTTGTAAGGGATCGTGTTTTTGTTGCTCATGGTTTTGTCTCCTTTTCTACTGAATTGAATTGGGACAAAAGAAAACGCTTCTGTCCCTGCTTAATGCTGGGACAGAAGCGGTCTGATCAACTTCTGCGGTGCCACCCGGCTTGACGCAAATGTTCTTGCGTCCACTCTGTGTATGCTATCACATACCGCGTTTTGTTAACGGAGACGCAGACTCTCCGGCGCACCTACTGCCGGCGGCATTCGGATTGCCCTCGGAAGGCCATTCGTTCCTGCTCTCGGCACCGCCTTTCCACCACCGGCGGCTCTCTGAAGCTCTGATACAGGAAGTACTTACCCTTCGTCATCGGTTTGTGGCCTTAATTTAGCACGGTGCGGAGGTGATGTCAAGAAAAAATTAAAAACGCAGGCAGAATATCTGCTGAATTGCTCTCTGTTCGGCTATGCTACAAAGAATCCCACTTACTGTTTTATGATTTATCTCCTTGAAAGTCTTATTTATAGCTTTTCGGATCGTTTGTCAGGCCTATCAGATAATCGGCCGAAAGATCGTAAAACCTGCACAGCTTTATAAGATCGTCGATCTTGAGCTCTGCTCGCCCCGATTCAATATGACTGTAGCCCTGCTGTGACTTGTTCAGCACCTGTCCGATTTTGGCCTGCGTATAATCTCTGTCCTCGCGGACAGCGCGTATTATATCCCGATAATTCATGTCGATCTCCTGAATGATATTTAGGAAAAAATATCACACTCAATCTTTGAGTATTGACAATTACTCAAAGATTGAGTATAATCACCTTGAAATTACAATTCTTCGGTGTGGAGGGAGGTGCCGACGGTGTCAAGATGTTATTACCTTGATTACAGGTCATACGGTCTGCTGTCTTCCGCAAACGACAAATATATATGCAGATTATGTAAGCAGGAATTTGCAGCAGACAGCGCGCAGGTCAGGTACACCTGCAATTCAGACAGCGGAGACCGGTACAAAGACTGCGAAGTTTACAGATATCATACAAAATAATTTTTAATTAGGAGGACATTGATATGGAGAAAAAGACTTGCCCCGTATGCGGCTTTACCGCACGGCCGCTCTGCTCGGATGACGGGATACATTGGCGGTATTGCTGCGAAAGATGCAAGACCATTTTTGTTGCGTAAAAGGAGAGAAAGACAATGTTAAGAAGAATAGCATCAAAAGCAGTACTCTATGTGAGTGATATGTTCAAATGCAGCACCTGCGGTTACGCAATGCGCGTCCGCGTACTCGGCGACACATGCAGATGTCCGCAGTGCGGCGCAACGATGCGCCGTATGGGATAGAGGGAGAATGGTACAGGTTTTTATAAGGAGGTTGTAAATATGGGTTTATTTGACGGTGGCGCGAAAAAAGAGCAGCTTGCTGAAGAGATAACGGAGAAAATGAGAAAGTCCGCTCTTATCAACACGCTTTGCTTATTTGAGGAAAAGGAAGAAGAATGGATACACAGCATAGTCAACTACGATGACAATGGAAATCGCAAGGTGATCGTAGCTCCGAATGTGTTTTATATTTACCGTTTCGGCTAGGAATTCAATGTGAATTTCAACACCGAAACCGGAGATTTTGCCGAGGTATCAAAAACGTATATTGCTGATGATCTGTATCTTAGATTTTCATCGTTGGGATTTCGACCGTTGACAGTGCGACTGAATGAGAAAGGGCGTGAAGAATTATCGCTCGGAAAGATGCTGTTTCTGTTGGCTACGACGATTAGAGAACGAATGCAGAACATGTATCCCAATATAGAGTTTTCGGAGATAAACGAGACGTGTTATACTCAAGGCAAGGAGCATGTAGCATTTACTTATGTTATTCCAAAAAAGCCGTTTATAGAATGGATATGAAGAAAGAGAGTGCAGATTTTCGGTCTGCACTCTATTTTGCTTCGCATAATCGCGCTTGCACTTTGAGCCTGCGGATGTTACAATATCTTGTTGAAAATGTGCTGAAAATGAAAAGGAGGATTTCCTTTATGAAATTAGGTATCGTCGGGCTGCCGAACGTCGGCAAGTCCACACTGTTCAACGCGATAACGAACGCGGGCGCAGAGAGCGCGAACTATCCGTTCTGCACGATAGAGCCGAATGTCGGCATGGTCACCGTGCCGGACGAGCGCCTTGACTTTCTCGCATCAATATACGAGCCGAAGAAATACACCCCGGCGGTCATCGAGTTTGTCGACATAGCCGGTCTCGTCAAGGGCGCGTCCAAGGGCGAGGGCCTGGGCAACAAGTTCCTGTCGAACATCCGCAACACCGATGCTATCGTCCACGTCGTCAGGTGCTTTGACGATGAAAATGTCATCCACGTCGAGGGCGGCACAGATCCCGCGCGCGATGTAGACATCATTGATCTCGAGCTCATCATGGCCGACATGGAGATGGTCGAGCGCAGGATCGAAAGGGCAAACAAAAACGCAAAGGGCGACAAGAAATATCTGCACGAGGCCGAAGTTTTCCAAGGCCTTCTTGAGCACCTCAACGAGGGCAGGAGCGTGCGCAGCTATGAGTGCGAGGCGGACGATATGGAGCTTATAGCGACAAGCGACCTGTTGACGATAAAGCCCGTTATCTATGCCGCGAACATGGATGAGGACGGCATAGCCGACTATGAAAACAACGCCTACTACAGGCAGCTTTGCGATATCGCCGCCAGGGAGGGCGCGGAGGTTCTGCCCATCTGCGCAAAGCTTGAGGCAGAGATAGCAGCCCTTGAACCGGATGAGCGCGAGATGTTCCTCGAGGAGCTCGGCATGAACCAGTCGGGTCTTGACCGCATGATAAAGACCTCATACTCGCTGCTCGGTCTTATCTCCTTCCTCACCTGCGGAAGCGACGAGTGCAGAGCGTGGACTATCCGCCGCGGAACGAAGGCTCCCCAGGCCGCCGGCAAGATACACACAGACTTCGAGCGCGGCTTTATCCGCGCAGAGATCGTCGCCTTTGACGATCTCAAAGCCTGCGGCAGTATGGCGGCGGCCAGGGAAAAAGGCCTTGTGCGCTCAGAGGGCAAGGATTATGTCATGCACGACGGCGATGTCACGCTGTTTCGATTTAATGTCTGATGGACGAGGTGCTGTTTGTTCTTGAGCTCATCGGCGCGGCGGCATTTGCCGTGTCGGGAGCGATGGCCGCCATTGAGAAAAGAGCCGATATCTTCGGCGTTCTTTTCCTCGCGGTGACGACGGCGCTCGGCGGCGGTGTTATACGTGATGTGCTCATAGGAAGGATACCGCCCGTTATGTTCGTAAGCTACTGGTATCTGCTTATATCGGTCGCTGCGGCACTTGCGGTGTTTATAGATGCATATCTCAGAAGCGAAAAGTATAAGCTGCATTTGGACAAGCTGGATGCGGTCAATAACATCTTCGACGCGATAGGCCTCGCGGTGTTCACGGTTTCCGGCATGAATGCGGCGATGCCCGTGAGCGACAACATCATCCTCGTTTTGTTCGTCGGCATGTGCACGGGCGTCGGCGGCGGCATGCTGCGCGACGTTATGACCAACACCATGCCCAAGGTGCTCAGAAAGCGTGTGTACGCGGTTGCGTCGCTGCTCGGCGGCGGGCTGTACTATGCAATGTACGCGCTTGGCGCAAACCAGCTGGCGTCCATCGGCTGCGGAATGCTGCTTATTTTTGCACTGCGCTTATTTGCAACGATCTATAAGTGGAATCTCCCGTCGGTAAAGCTTGATTAAGCTGGCGGGAGTCAAGCTGCCCGTATATTTAAGAAATTGTAAAATTTGCGTCCTGCTCTTGACGCGGCGGAGTATATATGGTATTTTGAATCGTGCTAAAAGGGAGTAGCGTGCGCCATAAGGCGTTCGGTATGCCGTCATCTCGACCGTTTGGTTCGGTGTGCCGAGTACGATTACTGTATTTGCAAGACTTTTACGGCAAGAATAATTGCTGTAGAAGTCTTTTTTATTTAATTTATTTAGAAAGGACTTGAGAAAACAACAAATGGACACGGACTCAATATTGCCTCAATTACTGCTTCAGCTTGCGCTTATAGCGGTAAACGCCCTGTTTGCGGCGACGGAGATCGCCGTGATATCGCTAAATGAGACAAAGGTACGCCGCATGGCCGAGGACGGGGACAAAAAGGCGGCCGGAATGCTTCGCATGGTCACGGAGCCTACGGGCTTTTTATCGACCATCCAGATATGCATAACGCTTGCCGGATTTCTCGGCTCGGCATTTGCAGCGGATAACTTTTCCGACAAGCTCGTTGACTGGCTCATAAACGACTGCGGAGTCACCGGTATATCTCCGTCCGCGCTCGATACGGTGTCGGTCATAATAATAACGCTCATCCTGTCCTACTTCACGCTCGTACTCGGAGAGCTTGTGCCAAAGCGCATAGCAATGAAACGCTCCGACGGCATCGCCCGGGCAATGAGCGGACTGATGATGGGGATGTCGGCGGTCCTGAAGCCCGTCATATGGCTGCTGACCGTTTCCACGAATGCGGTGCTGCGGCTGTGCGGGATAGATCCGAATGACAATACCGAGGAAGTGTCCGAAGAGGAAATAATAATGATGCTCGATGAGGGAGAGGAAGCCGGCTCTATCGAACGCGGCGAAAAGGAGCTTATTAAAAACGTTTTCGCTCTCAACGACACCTCCGCGGAGGATGTCATGGTGCACCGCTCGCAGGTCTGCTTCCTGCAGTCGGATGCTCCCCGTGAAAGGCTGCTCGGCGAAATTGCCGAAAGCGGGTATTCGCGTTTTCCCGTCTGCGGAGAGAGTGTTGACGATGTTGTCGGCATACTCTATGCAAAGACGTATCTGACAGCGCTCAGCCGGGGCGAGGACAGAGCCATGCGGGATTTTCTGCTCCCTGCACGCTTTGTGCACGCAAGCACGCGCATAGACAAGATCCTTCTCGACATGCAGCGTGAGCATATGCACATGGCGGTCGTGGTCGATGATTACGGCGGCGTTACCGGCATAATCACGCTTGAGGATATACTCGAGGAGCTTGTAGGCGAGATTTGGGACGAGAACGATGAGGTAACCGAGAACATAAAAAAGCATCCGGACGGAAGCAGCGGCATACTCGGCAGCACACCGCTTCAGGCGATGTGTGAGGAGCTCAAATGCAGCATCGACAGTCAAGCCGACACAGTCGGCGGCTGGGTGATAGAGCAGCTCGGAGCTATCCCCTCAAGCGGCGACAGCTTTGTTTACGGAGATATGTATATTACGGTCACATCGACAGACGCAAGACGTGTGCTCGAGGTCAATGTGAATGAGAATATGAAGGAGGAGCATAAGTGAAGTATTATTGCGAAGAAAAAGAACGCGTTATAGCAGAGCTCGAAAGCAGCGAAAACGGCCTGAGCGAGAGCGAGGCCGAGCGCCGCCTTGCCGAAAACGGGCCGAATAAGCTCAAAGCGGCAAAGAAGGATTCGATAATAAAGCAGTTTTTGAAGCAGCTTGCAGACCCCATGATAATCATTCTGCTCGTCGCGGCGGCTATAAGCGGAGTGCTTGCGGTAACGCAGGGCGAGAGCTTTGCGGATGTTATCATCATCCTCTTTGTCGTCATTGTAAATGCCGTGCTGGGCGTTTATCAGGAGAACAAGGCTGAAAAGGCGATAGAGGCTCTGCAGGAGATGTCGGCGGCGACGTCTAAGGTTCTGCGCGGCGGGAAAATAGTCACCGTTCACAGCGAGGAGCTCGTCGTTGGCGACGTTGTACTGCTTGAGGCCGGCGACGCTGTTCCCGCAGACGGCAGGATAATCGACAACGCGAGCCTGAAGATCGAGGAGGCCGCCCTCACCGGCGAGTCTGTTCCGGTCAGCAAGTTTATAGATATCATAAATCTCACCGACAGCGAGCGCGACGTTCCTCTCGGCGACCGGCACAACATGGCCTATATGGGCTCGACCGTTGTCTACGGCCGCGGCGCCATGATCGTCTGCGCGACCGGCATGGACACCGAAATGGGCAAGATCGCCAACCTGCTGGATGGAGAAAGCGAAACCCAGACCCCTCTGCAAAAAAAGCTGGCGCAGCTTGGGAAATATCTGGGCATTGTGGCGCTGGCTGCCTGTGGAATCATCTTTGTGGTCGGCCTTGCCTCCGGTATTCCCGTACTGGAAATCTTCATG
>ERZ779821.236-NODE-236-length-21862-cov-4.9696_pt1 | contig 21862 bp, 17 predicted proteins | sample MGYA00511884_ERZ779821 | MGnify/ENA primary metagenome ERZ779821 (study PRJEB29588, sample SAMEA2152664) | human gut metagenome | biome: human gut; feature: human-associated habitat; material: faeces | place: Denmark | collected 2008/2010 ... | reverse complement strand
GCATTATCAACATCGGGCTTGAGGGCATAATGGTTATCGGCGCATTGGGCGGCGTGATGGTGCTTCACAATCTTTCGCCCCAACTGCCGGAGATTGTTATACTGCTGTTGACGGTTGCGGCTTCAATTGCGGCAGGCATGATATACTCGCTGCTTCTTGCCGTGGCAAGCATCAATTTCAAGGCGGATCAGACTCTTGTCGGCACTGCAATGAACATGCTCGGTCTTGCGCTTGCAACCGTTATTGCAAAGGCATACAACATTGCGACAACATCCGGTGCGGACAACTCGGCGCGAATCGCTTTTGTTGAAAACAAAAAAGCTCTTGCACTTGTTGAAGGAACGGAATTCAACTGGTTTATGATACTTGCATTTGCTGCGCTTGCCGTCGGCTGGGTCGTGCTTTACAAAACACGCTTCGGACTCAGATTGATGGCATGCGGCGAACATCCGCAGGCGGCAGATTCCGTCGGCATAAACGTTAAAAAAATGCGTTACAGCGGCGTTCTCATTTCCGGAGCCGTGGGAGGATTGGGCGGCATTGCCTATGTTACGGCGGGCGTCAGCATGTGCAATTTTGAAGTCGGTGTTGCAGGTTTCGGCTTCCTCGCACTTGCGGTCATGATTTTCGGTCAGTGGAAACCTTTGCGCATTGCAATTGCGGCACTGCTGTTCGGATTCTTCCGCGCACTTGCAAACGTATACAGCGGATTCGACTTTCTGACTGCGCTCAATATTCCGAAGCCTGTTTACAACATGCTTCCGTACATAATTTCCCTCATCGTGCTTGCGTTCACTTCTAAAAAGTCGCTTGCACCGAAAGCGGAAGGCATTCCGTACGACAAAGGCTCAAGGTAAATATCGCGGCGGAATATGTTCGTGCATTCCGCCGAAAGCTTAAACTCTTAAACTGAAAAAAACCGCTCGTAATGAGCGGTTTTTTATTGGAAGCATTGATTGAATTTTTATTTTTCGGGATACATATCGATCGTGCGGAAGGTGTATCCGCGGGCGATGAGATCCTCGATCATTTCCGGAAGAACATCCACAGTGTCGCCGCAGGTGTCATGGCAAAGGAACACAACATGCGGGCTGTTTTCCTTTTCGTGCCAATCCATGCTCTTGCGGTAGGATTCAAGAAGGTACTGCTTTGTGGGCAGGTGATTGACATTGCCCTGCGGCCAACGGTCGTTGTTGCCGGCATTCCAATCGAACCATGCGTAACCCTTTTCTGCAAGACGGGCTTTGATTTCCGCCTTTATGTCCTTGGGACAGAGCCCCGTTGTGCTTCCGCCCGGGAAGCGAACGCGGATGTTCGTTTGCGGTGAACCGACTGCTTTTTCATATGCCGCTGCCCATTTGTCGATTTCCTTCATGAACGCATCGGCAGAGGCGTAACAGGTCGGAAAATCATGCGTATAGGAATGGCATGCAACAAAATGCCCGCGGCTGACGGTTTCGCGCACGATTTCGGGACGACGGTCAACAAAATATCCGACGGTGAAGAATGTTGCCTTGACGTTGTATCTGTCCAAAATATCCAGAACACGGTAGGTGTTTTCGCATGGACCGTCGTCGAAGGTCAAATAAATATATTTTGCGCCGCCGGTGTTGGGCTGCGAAGAAGGCTGCGCCGTTACAGCATCTGTGGGAGAAGGTGCTGCCGTTGAACTCGGTTCCGGAGTTAAGGCCGGGGTTGCGGTCGGAGCCTGCGAGGCTGCATCCGTTGCAGGAACGTCTGTTGCGGGCATACTCGGAGCGGGCGTCTCCGCCGAACCGGGTGTGCCTGAAACATTCGGCCTCGGAGCGGAAGAGCCGCCGATGTCAACGATGCTCCCGCTGCCGCTTCCGGACGGGCCGCACGCAGTGAGGAAAACTGTTGCTGCAAACAGCAGAGTGCCGATAATTTTCTTTAAATATTTCATAATCATAAATGCCGAAGCAAAAATTCCTTTATCATTATTAGCAGAGAACGGGCGGCATGATTCAGGCAATAAAAGGCCGGACAAAATGCTGCACGATTTCCGTTATCGGCATAATATCATGCTTCTAAGATGGATTCAATATCTATTTGTTAACATTTTGTGACAAATTTCACCGAATTTGAACAGTACGGATTAGTGTACATGCAGAATTGTTGAAAAGTTGAATTCACTGCGGAAAAAAACGTGCGCCGATTTCGGCCGCGCAATGCATTTGCCCGAAAGGTCGGTATTGCGCAGCAAAAAAACTGCCGCAAAAGCAGGTGCTCGCTGCGGCAGTTTTTAAAACAAGGGTGATAAGTCAGTGCTTTTTGTTTTTTATGAAATCGGTTTGATTCTGCGGACCGCGTTAATCAATTTTGAGCGGAATTCCGTTCACGGCAAAATGCACTTCGTTGATGCTGCCGTAGGGCAGAGCAGTCAACAACACGGACTGGGTCGCAAGATTGAGCAGCCCTGCATCATTTGCAACTGTTTCAAAATCGGATGAAAGATTCACGGTCAAAATGCCGTTTTCGATAACCGCTCCGAGAACAAGCGTGTTCTCCGGAAAACAGCTGCGAAGCCCGCGCAGCTCCGTTCCCGCTGCAAGCTGCTGTATGCAGGAGTATAAATCCGTGCTGCCCTCCGCGTAACGTGTTATGGGAATCATCAGGCTTCCGGATTCATTCGGGAAATACAGTGTCAGCGGTTTTGCCGAACCGGAGGTTGCAATTTCGGCGTTTTCAACGTTTAGGGCATATTTGCCGTGCTTTTGCGGCGGAAGACTGCCGTTTGCGGTGATGTCGTTGCAGCCGTTCAGAAAGATTGAAACGGTTTCAATCGAATCGAACTCAGTGAGCGTGTTTACAACGGCGGCAAAAAGCTGCTGTTCACTGTCGTAATCGGGCATGACGGGCAGATTCACAAGGTTCACGCGCGCTTCACCGTTCTGAATGCTTATCTGAATCTCCGTCCCCTGCGGTATCACGGCTTTAAGGCCGTTTTTGGAAAGTGCGGCGCGGTTTTCGTCCGAAGCAGTCATTTTTGCAAGGCAGGCTTTTGCAATGCCCGCTTGCTGCGGCACGGATGCAACAACCGGAAGGAGATAGCCTTCATCTGTCAGATAGTAAAGAGTTTTATTGACTTTTTTGCCGTCGGGTGCGGCGTCGGCGGTTGCGGGTGCGGAACAGACGGGAGTCGGCACGGCGGTCGGTACGGGGCTGCATGAGGCCGGCGGCGGAGTTGTGACGCAGTCCTGTACATCGGAACAGCCGCAGAACAAGGCTGCAATCGTCAGCAGAACGAGTATAAGCGCAGAAAATCGTGCGGTATGACAGCATGTTGATTTCATTGTTGTTTCAATTCCTCCGAGAAAATTTTGCGGGCGGCGTTTCGTCTGTGCGGAAGCAATTCCGCTCGGCTGATTAATTATATTTGCTTTTTGAAACAAAAATACTTGAACGAATGCAAATTTGCACTGCTCGAAATTATTCGATAGTACAAATATCGATAAAATATGTTCGAAACAATGAAATTATTTGACAAAAAACGAATAAAAAACTTGACATGCGTCAAAAAAATGATATAATGAGTCTGAGCGAAAGCTGTATTCCGCCTCCGCACCTGTGCGGCGGAATGCTGCCGTCGCAGCTGCAACTGAATAGAACAGGCTTTCTTCCTGCGTTCCGCAAAGGGGGAATCGGGTGCAAATCCCGGCGAGTCGGTCACTGTGAAGTTCGGATTGTTTTTGTTTTTTATTAAACAGAGTATATCGATATTTTGATATCGATAATGCACGGAATATAGAGATAAAAACATTCGAAATAAGTCAGATTACCCAAAGAAGGCCTGAGCTTCTGCCGTCACCGGAGGCTGAATGGATTATGCACAGTCGCGTTTTGTTTTGGGAACAACCGGGTGTGAGCTGAACGGTTTGATTTTTGCAAAAATTCGGGATGAAAAATCCCGGATGAACGAGTTCTGCAAAAGGATTTTGATTCAGCATTCACAAAAAAGGGTGTTACCTTTGCACTGCGTCTCGATTCCGTCTTCCCGATTACGACCGGCTGAAGCGGAATCATTTTGTTTATACGGTTGTTTTCGGAAACTTTTCAGCTCATTTCAACCGCCGAACAAATTCGGCATACAACATTCAAAATCCGACAGAATCGGAAACAGGAGGTTTTTCAGTGATCGAACTTATTCAGCACGGCATGTACCTTGTGAACGGCGTTCCCTGTGAGAGCGTTCCGGTGCCTCCGGCGGAGGCACGCCGCGAGACCATGGCATACAAAATCTTGCAGGCACACAACACTTCGGGCGAACCCGAGAAGCTCAAAATCACATTTGACGCGCTTGTGTCGCATGATATCACATATGTCGGCATTATCCAGCAGGCGCGCGCTTCCGGAATGAAGCAATTCCCGATGCCCTATGCGCTTACCAATTGCCACAACAGCCTGTGCGCCGTCGGCGGCACGATAAACGAGGACGACCATGTGTTCGGACTTTCCGCTGCAAAAAAATACGGCGGAATTTACGTTCCCGCAAACCAGTCCGTAATTCACTCTTACGCACGCGAGCAGATGGCGGCCTGCGGAAACATGATTCTCGGTTCCGATTCGCACACACGCTACGGTGCATTGGGAACCATGGCCGTCGGCGAGGGCGGACCGGAGCTTGCAAAGCAGCTTCTCAAAAACACTTGGGACGCGCCCATGCCCGAGGTTGTGCTTGTGTACCTGACGGGAAAACCCCGCCGCGGCATCGGACCGCATGATGTTGCGCTCTCTCTTGTTAAAGCAACGTTTGAAAGCGGTTTCGTAAACAACCGTGTGCTTGAATTCGTCGGCCCCGGCATTGCCAACCTTCCCATCGATTTCAGAAACGGCATCGATGTTATGACAACGGAAACAACCTGCCTTTCCTCAATTTGGGAAACGGATGAAGAAACTCAAAAATTCTATACAGCTCATAAACGTCCCGAGGCTTACAAAAAGCTGCATCCGGGTGCGATCGCTTATTACGATAGAATGATTACGATTGACCTCGGCAAGCAGGAGGCGATGATCGCCCTGCCGTTCCATCCTTCCAATGCATACACAATTCATGAATTCCTGCAGAATGCGGAAGAACTCCTTAAAAAAGTCGAACAGGATGCGCAAAAACGCTTCCCGAAGGCGAATGTGAAGCTTGTTGACAAGATTCACGACGGCGGCGTTTGGGCCGATCAGGGCGTTATTGCCGGATGTTCGGGCGGTTTGTTTGACAATATCGCCGAAGCTGCGGATATAATGCGCGGCGGAAGCACGGGAAACGGTGAATTTGCGTTGGATGTTTACCCGACAAGCATTCCCGTTTCGCTTGCACTCACAAAACACGGCGCGACGGGCGACCTGCTTTCCGCCGGTGCAATAATCAAGCCCAGCTTCTGCGGCCCGTGCTTCGGTGCGGGTGATGTTCCCGCCAACAACGGCCTTTCACTGCGTCACACAACGCGCAACTTCCCCAACAGGGAGGGATCAAAACCCGGAGAGGGTCAGTTTGCGGGCGTTTGCCTGATGGATGCACGTTCCATTGCCGCAACCGCGCTGAACGGAGGAAAGATTACCGCGGCGACGGATATTGAATACGAATGCACCGTACCGGAATATGAATTTGATTCTTCGGCATACGACAGAAGGATTTATTACGGCTTCGGCAAAGCGGATCCGTCAGTTGAGCTTGTGATGGGTCCCAACATTACGGACTGGCCCAAAATGTATGCACTGACCGAGAACCTGCTTGTAAAGCTTGCTGCCGTTATTCATGATCCGGTAACAACAACGGATGAGCTGATTCCCTCCGGCGAAACGTCCTCCTATCGCAGCAACCCTCTGCGCCTTGCGGAATTTACCCTGTCAAGACGTGAACCGGCATATGTCGGCAGAGCGAAAGAGATTGCAAAACTTGAAGGCGAACGCCGCAGCGGTGCAGTGCCGGCGGAAATTGTCGAAACGCTGAACCGTGTCGGCAACGGTGCAGAGCTTGCGAACAATACTCAGTTCGGCTCATGCGTGTTTGCGAACAAACCCGGTGACGGTTCCGCACGCGAACAGGCGGCTTCTTGTCAAAAGGTTTTGGGAGGTTTCGCAAATATCTGCTATGAATATGCAACGAAACGCTACCGCAGCAACTGCATCAACTGGGGCATTTTGCCGTTTACCATTGACGACGGAACTGAATTCAACTATGAACCCGGCGACTGCGTTTTCGTGCCCGGTATCCGTGCGGCGGTTGAAAACGGCACGGAAAACATTCCCGCAAAAGTCATAAGGCAGAACGGTGATGTGTGCGATATCATGCTTCACCTCAGGGGGCTTACTCCGGATGAAAAGGAGATTATCCTTGACGGATGCCTGATGAACTATTATGCGGCAAGAGCGGAATAAGCAAAGAGCGGGATAAAAACCGAAAGCAACCGGCGGGCGTTTCCGTGAACGATTCCGGAAACGCACCGCTTCCGAACAATATTAATACAAATTTGAACTGGAAGGAAATACCGATGGAAAAGATTAAGATGACAACCCCGATAGTCGAAATGGACGGGGACGAAATGACGCGTGTGCTTTGGGGCATGATAAAAGACGAGCTGATTCTGCCCTTTATTGACCTTAAAACGGAGTATTACGATCTTGGCCTGCTGCACCGCAACGAAACTCAGGACAAAGTGACCGTTGACGCTGCGAACGCAACCCGCAAATACGGCGTTGCAGTCAAATGCGCAACAATAACCCCGAACGCACAGCGCATGAAGGAGTATCCGCAGCTTACCGAAATGTGGAAAAGCCCGAACGGAACAATTCGTTCAATTCTTGACGGAACGGTTTTCCGCGCACCGATACTCATCGATTCCATTCATCCCGTTGTTAAAAACTGGAAAAAGCCCATTACCATTGCCCGTCATGCCTACGGTGATGTTTATAAAAGCGTTGACATGTATACGACCGAACCCGGCACTTGCACAATGACTTTTGTCGGCGAAAGCGGAGACACCAAAACACTCACCGTGCAAAAGGTTGACGGTCCGGCGGTGTGGCAGGGTGCGCACAACAAGGAAAAGAGCATCCGCTCGTTTGCAAAGGCTTGCTTTAAATATGCAATTGACACAAAACAGGATTTGTGGTTCTCAACAAAGGACACGATTGCAAAGATTTACGACGGCGAGTTCAAACGCGTGTTTGAAGAAGAATTCGAGAACAATTATCGTGCCGAATTTGAAAAACTCGGACTGACATATTTCTACACGCTGATTGATGATGCCGTTGCCCGCGTTATCCGCAGCGAAGGCGGATTCATCTGGGCGTGCAAAAACTATGACGGCGATGTTATGAGCGACATGGTATCGACCGCATTTGGTTCGCTTGCAATGATGACTTCCGTTCTTGTTTCTCCGGACGGCACAACCGAATACGAAGCAGCGCACGGAACAGTCACAAAGCACTATTACCGTCACCTTAAGGGCGAAGAAACTTCAACAAACCCGATGGCAACCATTTATGCATGGACGGGTGCGCTCAGAAAACGCGGACAGCTTGACGGCATTACGGAGCTGCAAACTTTCGCGGACAAGCTTGAAGCAGCCTGCGTTGAAACGCTCAACAGCGGAATCATGACAAAGGACCTTGTCGGGCTTGTGGACGACCCCGCTTCCGTGAAGGCCGTCACGAGCGCGAAGTTTATTGCTGCCATCCGAGAAAAACTTGAAAGGACTCTTGCCTGAGCAGCCTGAGAAAGTTTTTACGAATAAAATTCGGATATTAATCGGGGCAGGCCGAAAATATCAGCCCGCCCCGCGATGAAAAAAGATTTGAAAACTGTCGAAAATGAATTCGCAGGGAGGCAATCACAAACAATGGAACTTAAAACTAACAGCACCGCCGGAACGATGGAATCCAGTGACATAATGATAATGCTTGAGCCGCGCACAGAGGGCGGAATCGAGCTTGAGCTCACGAGCAGCGTTATGCAGCAATTCGGCAAACAGATACGCAAAGTTATTCTTGACACGCTTCAGGAATACGATGTTCAAAATGCAAAAGTGGAGGCAGTGGATAAAGGTGCATTGGATTGCACCGTTCGCGCCCGCACCGTTGCCGCAATTTACCGTGCGGCTCAGCGCAGCGATTACCGCTGGGAAGTTTAAACGGATTTATCCTTGGGAGGAAGGATGCTTTTGCGGAACAGAGTATCGAAACATTTAATAATTTGATGCGGAATAAAGCCGCCGCAAAAGCGGATATAAGAAAATGTACATTAAAGATCGTTTAAGAAGAAGCATGATGTTCATTCCGGGCAACAACCCCGGCATGATACGGGATGCGAATATTTACGGTGCGGACAGCATCATGTTTGACCTTGAGGATTCCGTTGCCTACACCGAAAAGGATGCGGCAAGGCTGCTTGTTTACAACGCACTGAAAACGTTGGACTTCGGAAGCAAGGAAACGGTTGTCCGCATCAATGACCTTTCAAGCGGACTCGGGGTTGCGGACCTTGAGGCCGTCGTCCGCGCCGGCGTGCAGGTCGTTCGCCTGCCGAAGACGGACAGCGCACAGGATGTTATCGACTGTGAACGCGAGATTGAGCGCATTGAAAAGGAAGCGGGCATTCCCGTCGGCACAACGGGCATGATGGCGGCTATTGAGTCTGCAAACGGCGTGCTGAATGCGGCGGCAATTGCAAAAGCGAGCGATCGCCTTATCGGAATCGCCCTCGGCGCGGAGGATTATGTCACCGACCTTAAAACCACCCGTTCGGACGGCATTGAGCTGCTTTTTGCCCGCAGCATGATACTCAATGCGGCAAGGGCAGCGGGCATTGCCGCACTGGACACGGTTTATTCCGACGTGAACAACGAAGAAGGCTTCGTTGCGGAAGCAACGATAATCAAAAAACTGGGATTTGACGGCAAATCCATTATCAACCCGCGCCAGATTGAGCCGCTGCACAAGGTCTTTATGCCGAGCGAAAAGGATCTTAACAAGGCGCGCGCAATAATGGATGCGATTGCGGAGGCGAACGCACGCGGCAGCGGCGTTGCAAGCCTTAAGGGTAAGATGATAGACAAACCCGTTGTCATTCGCGCTCAGCGGCTGCTTGACCTGTATGAGGCGGGACGCAGAATCGATGAAGTGGAGGATTGACAGAAATGAACTTTGATATCAACAAAATTCCGCATATAAACGAAATTGCGAATAACGGAAGTTTCAACGGCGCACGCAGCAAAAATACCGAAACTTTTCAGCAGCGCTGCAGGGATTGCAACAAGATAGTTCCTTCCCTTGAGGAGGCAATAAAAAAATCCGGACTTCGCGACGGGATGACGATAAGTTTTCATCACCATTTCCGCAACGGTGACCATATCATTAACAATGTTCTTGATAAACTTGCGGAGATGGGGTTCAAAAACCTGACGCTTGCGGCGTCGTCGCTTTCGGCTGTTCATGCGCCGCTGATTGAACACATCCGCTCCGGACTTATCACTCACATTGAAACTTCCGGTCTGCGCGGAGAACTTGCGGAGCAGATTTCACGCGGGTTGATGGATTTTCCGGTTGTTTTCCGTTCCCATGGCGGAAGGGCATCCGCAATCCGTTCCGGTGAGCTGCACATTGATGTTGCTTTTTTGGGTGCGCCCTCGTGCGATCCCTACGGCAACGCAAACGGGTACAGCAGGGATGATGACGACGGCATTTCATGCGGGTCGTTGGGTTATGCAAGAACGGATGCGGAGTTTGCGGATAAGGTTATTATCATAACTAACAACATCGTTTCCTATCCCAATGCACCGTGGGCAATTCCGGAACACGATGTTGATTACGTTGTTCGTGTTGACGATATCGGCGATCCCAAGGGCATCATGAGCGGCGCAACGCGGTACACAAAGGATCCCAAGGAGCTGCTGATCGCAAAAACGGCTGCAAATGTTGTTGAAGCGGCGGGTTATCTTTACGACGGCTTTTCAATGCAGATGGGTTCCGGCGGTGCATCGCTTGCAACGGCGCGATTCATCCGCCAAAAAATGTTGGACAAGGGCATTCACTGTCGTTTCGCTCTCGGCGGAATCACGGGGCAGATCACGGCAATGCATGAAGAAGGGTTGATAGATCGCGTTCTTGATGTTCAGTCGTTTGACCTTGACGCGGCAAAATCGCTGAAGAACAACCATTTTCATCATCAGATAAGCGCAACGTATTATGCAAGCCATCTGGTTGCAACGGCAGCGGAACAGCTGGATTTTGTTATTCTTTCCGCGCTTGAAATTGACACTGATTTCAACGTGAATGTTCTCACAGGTTCCGATGGCGTGATTCGCGGGGCGATCGGAGGGCATCCCGACACGGCGGAGAGCGCGAGCCTTGCTGTTATTGTTGCGCCCCTTGTGCGCGGCAGAATTCCGACGGTTGTTGAACATGTCGGCACGGTCGTCACTCCGGGCAGCGTTATTGATGTCCTCGTTACGGACAGGGGCATTGCAGTGAACCCGAATCGCCCGGATTTGAAGGAGAAACTTGAAAAATTCGGCCTTCACGTGTTCGATATTCATGCCCTGCAAAAAAAGGCGGAGGAGCTTGTCGGTGTTCCGGAACCGATTCGCTACAAGGAACGAATCGTCGGCGTTGCAATGTATCGCGACAACACGGTCATTGACGTAATCCGTCAGATAGACGAATAAAAACGGGGAATATGCGGCGGCTTAACTGCCGAATAACCGTATTGACCTGATAATCAAAAACAACCGGCGGTATCCAAACTGCGGAGCCGCCGGTTGTTTGTTTTTTATAATTGAATCCCGAACAATTTTAAACCCGTGGTGTTTTATGCGTCCTGAGCCAATCGGAACATCATGTCAACGGCGGGCTCGATTATTTCATCGTTAAAATCATATTCGCGGGTATGGAGCTTTGCATGACGGGTGCCGCATCCGATATAGAACAATGCGCCGCTTGTGAGCTTTGTGTAGCAGCCGAAATCTTCGGAACTTCTGAACGGCTCATCCCAGTGTGCTTCCGGCAGTCCGCATTCAAGCCGCGCTTTGCGGACGGCGGCAACGGCATCGGGCGTGTTGCGCGTTTCGGGAAAGGAGTCGCGATATTGAACTTCAGCATTTGTTATGCCATCCTGCCGTGCATATGCGCGGGCCCGCGCGCAGATTTCGGCATCCAGTGCATCCAGCTCGGATTCAAATTCGGCGCGTATTGTCAGCATAAGCTGCCCGAAGCCCGCATTCGTGCCGAAAGCTTCCTCGCCTATGCGCACGCAAACGACCGTTGCCATAACAATGCCGCGATGATCCTCCCTTGCGGTCAGTTCGGGAATATCAATTATCAGCTTTGATATTGCACGGGCGGGATTATGCCCGTTTTCGGGTTGAGAAGCGTGTGAGCTTTTTCCGAAAAAACTCAGCACAAACCCGCGCGAGGCAAATGCCGCCGTGCCGTCGTGTACCGCGACCGAGCCTGCGGGAAATCCCGGCATATTGTGCCAGCCGAAAATAATGTCCGGTTTTTCATCCGTTATCATCTTTTGGCAGACGGGAGCACCGCAGCCTGTCTCCTCCGCATGTTGGAAAAGAAAGAGAATATCGCTGCGGCAGCCATGGCGGTCAATTTCCGCTGCAAGTGCGCAAAGCGCGGCGCTGTGGCCGTCGTGTCCGCATTTATGCGCAACGCCGCGGTTTTCGGAAGCATAGGGGAGCGCGGGGTCATCCTCGATCGGAAGCGCGTCAAAATCCGCACGGAATGCAATTCGGCGTGTCGGGACGGACTCCGTTCGGGCATTCAAAGGAGCCTTGTACACGGCATAGAACCATGCACCCATATCATGCAGCTCAAGCGAAGTGTGCGTGCGGAGAAAATCAATGAGCATTGCTTTTGTTTGTTTTTCCTGCCCGGAAAGCTCCGCGCAGCGGTGAAGCCGATGACGAAGTACGACGGCAGTTTTAAGAATATCTTTATCCATTGCGGAAATACCTCGCGGTTGAATAATAACGGAAACAGAAAATCCGTTTCGGAAACGGGACATAAACCCCATGCCTGTTTCGGCAGAAATAATTATACTCCCGAAAGAACGGGAAGTAAACAGCGGATTTGCTTCACCCGTGCGTATTTCCGCACATGCGGGTATTGTGGTTTTTGCGGAAAAGTGGTATTATTATAATGGAAAGGCAGTACTGTGCGGAAAGAGGGCTTATATAAACGGTTTCCTCGGGAACAACAGATATTTCGGGTGACGGTTAATGATTATTTTGGGCATTGATCCCGGGTATGCGATACTCGGTTACGGTGCGGTTGAAGCCGAACGCGGCAAGATTCGCGTTATTGATTACGGGGTTGTTGAAACAACTCCGAAAATGACCTTTCCCGAGAGGTTGGAGCGGCTCTATGCGGGCACAAAACTCCTGCTTGAACGTTATCGCCCCGATCATGTTGCGTTTGAGGAGCTTTTTTTCTATCGCAACACAACAACGGCATTGCAGGTTGCGGCGGCAAGGGGCGTTGCAATAACGGCTGCCCAGCAGGCGGGACTCCCGCTCTATGAATATACCCCGATGCAGATTAAGCAAAGCGTCACCGGGGACGGCCATGCGGACAAGCTGCAAATGCAGACAATGGTCAAGCTTCTTTTAAAACTGCAAAAGATACCGAAGCCCGATGATGCCGCCGATGCGCTCGGCGCGGCACTCTGCCATGCGAACGCGCTCGGACCGATGGTTGAACAATTCCGCATTAAATAACTGACGTTTTTTGCAGGGAGCAAAATATGTACGCACATATAAAGGGAAACGTAGAAGAAATTTATGCCGACAGAGTCGTTATCGAGGCGGCGGGCGTCGGGTATGAGCTTGTTTGCAGCAAAATGACGCTGAAAAGACTGTGCGCGGGCAAAACCGCAAAGCTGTTTGTGCATTTTCATCTTTCTCAGGACAGCGTCGCGCTGTACGGATTTTTTGATGCAGAGGAAAGGGCAATGTTCCGAAAGCTCATAAGCGTTTCGCGAATCGGTCCGAAGGTTGCACTTGCGGTGCTGTCGGTGCTGACTCCGTCGGATGTTGCGCTTGCGGTGCTGACCGATAACACGGCTGCTTTTGACGGAGTTGCCGGCATGGGCAAAAAAACGGCGGCGCGTGTGATTCTTGAACTGAAGGAAAAGGTCGATGCGGCGGAAACGGCGGCTGCTTCCGCAGGGGGTGCCGCAAACACGGCGCAGGATAACGGAATGCGTGCCGAAGCGGTTGCAGCATTGGTTGCGCTCGGTTATGACGGTGCAAGTGCGGGCAGGGCGGTGGCATCCGTCCCGGATTGCGATCGCGTTGAGGATATGATAATGCAGGCATTGCGTGCAACGACTAAATAAATTTTTCACGCCGAAGCGGAAGATTCACCGAAAAAACGGGTTCGCTGCGGAACACAAAAAGATTTGACGGATGCTTTTGCGGAAGTCGGATTTAACGGAGTGACGGGATTTAAATGGATGACGACAGGCTCATAACTTCATCAATGCTTGCGGAGGATGAAAACTGCGAATTCAGTCTGCGCCCGCGTTTTCTTGCGGAATACATCGGGCAGGGCAACGTTAAGGAACATATCGGAGTTTATATCCATGCCGCAAAACTGCGCGGAGAGGCGTTGGATCACACCCTGCTTTACGGCCCGCCGGGTCTTGGAAAAACGACGCTTGCGGCAATAATCGCAAACGAGATGGGCGGCAATCTGCGCATCACGAGCGGCCCCGCAATAACTCATGCGGGGGATCTTGCGGCATTGCTTTCAAACCTTGCCGAAGGCGATGTGCTTTTTATTGACGAGATTCACCGATTGAATGCAAACGTTGAGGAGATTCTTTACCCCGCAATGGAGGATTTTGCATACGACATAATCATCGGCAAGGGACCCTCCGCCAGGTCGCTGCGGCTTGAACTGCCGAAATTCACCCTTGTGGGTGCAACAACGCGAATGGGGCTTTTGACCGCGCCGCTTCGCGACAGATTCGGAATAAAGGAACAGCTTGAGCTTTACACGCCTGAGGACTTGAAAGAAATCGTTGTTCGCAGCGCGGGCATACTCGATATTGAAATAACGGAGGACGGCGCACTTGAAATTGCATCGCGTTCAAGAGGAACTCCGCGAATCGCAAACAGGCTTTTGCGGCGTGTCCGCGACTTTGCACAGGTTCGCGCAAACGGTATTATTGACCTTGAAACGGCAAAAAACGGGCTTGATATGCTTGCAATAGATGAACTCGGGCTTGACGCCGTTGACAGAAACATGCTGACGGCAATGATTGTGAAATTCGGCGGAAGACCTGTCGGATTGGATACAATTGCGGCGGCAACCGGCGAAGATGCTTCCACGATTGAGGATGTTTACGAACCGTATCTGCTGAGGCTCGGTTTCATTGCGCGTACGCCGCGCGGGCGGGTATTGCTTCCGGCGGGGTATTCGCACATGGGCTATGCTCCGCCGCAGGATTCAAACGGGCAGACTTCATTCATTTGAAAGGATTCTAAGGACTTTTCAGCTGAGTTGTGCTGTTTTATCCGTTCGGAAGCGAACGGAGACAGAAATAATAACGGAGGGCTACACAATGATGAGCAAAAAAACAAAGGCGATGGAGCAGCAGCTCACCCAACTTGCGCAGGAAAACGATGCGCTGCGCGCACAGCTTGCGGCGGCGGGTGTTGAAATTGAAAACGTTAAAAGCGAGCTTGCAAAAACCGTCGGCGAACGCGACAGGTTCAGAAACGAATTGAACGGCGCACAGCTCGATTTGAGCAACGCCAAACGCCGCTTGGACGATTTCAGGCTGCGTCAGGAAGCAATTGTGAACGCTCTTACCGAAGCGCATAACACGCGTGAACGCATATTAAAAGAAGCAAATGCAAATGCGGACAGAATCGATGCCGAAGCGAAGCAGCGCAGAACGGATATTCTGAACAAAGCGCAGGCGGCACTTGAAAGCGCAAAAAAAGAAGCGGCTCAGCTGATTGCGGATGCAAAACGGGATGCCGCCGGCATTCGCGATGCTGCACAGAAGGATGCACAGCAGGTTACGGATACCGCCCTTGACGAGGCAACGGAGTTGATCGCAGGCGCAAAAGCCGATGCCGAAACGATGATGGACGAAGCACAGGCTGCGGTTGCTGAAAAACAGGCGCAGGTGGACGAGCTGAACTTTTCACTGAGCGAAAAGGCAAGGCTTGCGCTTGAACAGGCACGGAAATATGCGCAGATAATGGAATCCCTTGCCGAATTGAATTTCGAAACGGCGGTTGAAGCACGATATGCGGAAAAATACGCACCCGCCGCGGCAGAGCCCGAGAACAGCGGTGAATGCGCGGATGATGCCGATGAAACTTCACTGAGCGAAACAAATCCGGACGCAGCGGATTCGAACGAAATGGATTTGAACGAAGCGAAGCAAGGCACAGAGAGCATAAGGGGCACCGGCGGTGCGGAAGCAATGCCTCCGTGCGGCCGCGAAAAAACATGCTGCTCCTGCGATAATGCGGAAGCGGTGTCGGATTCGGAAGCGCCGGATGTTTGCGGACAGGAAAACGCGGAACTGCCTAAAGAAACGGAAGATTCAAATCCCGAAACAACGGATGAACCGAAAGAGCAGGCCGTCTGCTCCGTAACGGAAAACGGAGAGCCGGAGAGTCACACAGGTGCGGAAGGTGAAGCGGAAGACAAACCCGAAACGGCAGATCCTGCGGATGACTGTGATGAGCAAATCAAAACATCGGAAGAATCCGAAAAATCGATGAAGAACGAGAACGGCAAACACACAAAATCGGTCGAGTCGGAATTTCCGGAAGAATACAGCAGCGCGGCATCGCTGATGCGAAGCATTTATTCTATTGAAGGCAGGGATATCCCCGAGGAGGCGGACGATGAAGGCGAGCTGTACGATATCGGTGAAGGGACGCCGCTCACGATTCATCAGGATGAGGAGAGCGGCGAGGAAACATTCTCTTTGCCGGTTGATCCGGATTTGCGCGATATCTTAAGAGATATAATGAAGAAATAATACGTCTTCGGCTGAAAACATGTGTGAAAGATAAAAAGTATGAATATTCTTGTTGTTAATGATGACGGATATACCGCGCCCGGCATTGCCGCGCTGGTTCGGGAATTGCGCAAAGAGCATGATGTGTTCGTTTGCGCACCGAAGGAAAATCAGAGTGCGGTCGGGCACGGGTTGACTTTGAGAAGACTGCTGCATGCGGAAAGGGTTACGGTATTTGACGATGATGCAAAAAACTCCGAACGTGAATTGAAACCCGTAACCGCATTTTGGGTTGACGGCACACCCGCGGATTGTGTGCGCGTTGCACTCGGCAACCTTTCCGCTGAGCCGGATATTGTGATTTCCGGAATCAATCAGGCTCCGAACCTTGGCACGGATGTGCTGTATTCCGGCACCGTTTCCGCTGCGGAGGAGGCGGCAATGCTCGGTTACCGCGCCGTTGCGGTTTCAAGAGATACGCTCGGAACGGACTATTTTGATGATGCGGCGGTTCACTTTTGCAGCAATATTGACCTGTTCATTGGCTGCTTAACGGAAAGCCACAGGCTTTTGAATGTGAACTATCCCTATCTGCCTGCGAATGAATATCGCGGAATACGGGTCGGGTATCTTGCAGAGCAGATATATCCGATTGCCTATATCGAAATAAAGGACGAAAACGGAAGCATCGGCTACAAAACTCCGAGCAACAAGCTGACAAGCTGCGCCGAGCATGACACGACGGATGAAAAATTCGTTCGTGACGGATTCATCGCCGTGACTCCGCTAAAGTACGATATAACGGATTACGAACGGCTTGAGCAGATCGCGGCATTTGCGGAAAGAACTTATTAAACGGCAATTTTTTGCAGGTTTAAAAGTGAACCCATGGTTTAATATGCGGGATAAAGAGGGCGGATCATGAAAATCGGAGTTATCGGAGCGGGCGCGGCAGGGCTTATTGCGGGCGCATTTGCGGCAAAAGGCGGCGCAAGTGTCGATATTATCGACAGAAACGAAAAAACGGGCAAAAAACTCTTTCTTACGGGAAAGGGCAGGTGCAACATCACCAATTCTGCCGATATCGATGCATTTCTGAAAAACGTGCCGCATAACGGCAGGTTCCTTTACAGCGCGTTTGACGGATTTTTCAACGACGACATAATTGAACTGATAAACTCCTGCGGCGTTCGCACGAAACTTGAACGCGGCGGAAGGTATTTTCCCGAAAGCGATAAGTCAAGCGATGTTATTCGCGCATTGCAGACCAATGCGGTGAGATGCGGAGCGAACATTGTGCTTAATTCACGGGTCTCAGGCGTTTTAAAGGCGGAGGACGGAGGGTTTCGGCTCTGCTACGAAAACGGACAACAAAAATATTATGATAAAATAATTGTTGCGACGGGCGGTGCAAGCTATCCTTCGACGGGTTCAACCGGGGACGGCTACCGCTTTGCAGAGCATCTCGGCCACACCGTCGCCGCACCGAAGCCGTCGCTCATACCGCTTGTTGCGAACGAGGCATGGGTGGGTGATTTGATGGGGCTTTCACTCAAAAATGTTGTTCTGCGCGCATATGCACCCGAAAAGAGTAAAAAAACAAAATCCGGCGAGTCATTTCCCGGGAAATATTCCGCAAATGAATCCGGAAATGCCGAGAAAGGCGGATATGCCTGCTCTGCGGCGGAGAATACGGCAAAAATCGAGAAGAAACAAAAAAAGCGCAAGCCCGTTTACGAAGAACTCGGGGAGATGCTGTTCACTCATTTCGGTGTTTCGGGCCCGCTTGTGCTCAGTGCAAGCAGTTATCTTGCGGATTCGCCCAACGGTGCATTGCTTGAAATTGACCTTAAGCCCGGGTTGACAACAGAGCAGCTTGATCTCCGCATTCTGCGGGATTTTGAAAAATACAAGCATAAACAGGTGCAGAATGCAATGTGCGATCTGCTTCCGCAAAGGCTTATCGATGCGGTTTTGCATGTTGCGGGTGTTGATGCCGAAATCACGGTGGATAACCTGACGCGTGAACAGCGGGGGGCCATTGTTCGAACCCTCAAATGCCTGCCGCTGACGGTGCGCGCGGCACGTCCCATTGAAGAAGCGATAATCACGCGCGGAGGTGTGCTGATTAAAGAGATTAATCCGTCAACAATGGAGTCGCGAATTGTGCCCGGGTTGTATTTTGCAGGGGAAGTCATCGATGTTGATGCCTGTACGGGCGGATTCAATCTTCAAATTGCATGGTCAACCGGCTGTGCGGCGGGCAGAGCGGCGGCGGAAGCTCTTTAAACATATCCAACGCAAAACATTGCTTTAAAAACACTGAAAACGGAGAAAAATATATGACTGCGGAACGAAGTGAATTTGCAAATTCGGGAAATACGGGAAACATCAGCATTGCGATAGACGGGCCCGCGGGCGCGGGGAAGAGCACAATTGCAAAAGAAATTTCAAAAAGACTTTCAATAACTTATGTTGACACGGGCGCAATGTACAGAGCTATCGGACTCAAGGCAATGCGCATGGGGATTGACCCTGCCGACGCGCGCCGCGTGGTTCCGATGCTCGACGGCACAAATGTTTCCATTGAATACATTGACGGCGTTCAGCATGTTCTTCTGGATGGGGAAGATGTTTCCGGGCTCATCCGCACGGAGGAAGTTTCACATTATGCCTCGGTTATAAGCACGATTCCGGAGGTTCGCAAAAAGCTTGTGGAATTGCAGCGTGCGCTTGCAAGGGTTCGCAATGTCGTTATGGACGGGCGCGATATATGTTCCTATGTTCTGCCCGATGCAACGCATAAGTTTTTTGTTACTGCCGAGCCGGAAGTTCGCGCAGCGCGCCGCTATGCTGAATACGAGGCGGCCGGAAAGCTGAACGGCAGGAACTTTGACGACATCCTTTGTGAAATAAAGCGCAGGGATGAGAGAGATTCAACGCGGGAGGCTGCGCCGCTCCGCCCGGCGGATGATGCAGTCGTTATCGACACAAGCAAAATGAATGTTGAAAGTGCGGTTGCGGCAGTGCTGGCGCATATCGGATAATGCTGAGCAGCTTTTTTTCGGAGGTTGAGAATGCTTTATATAATCGCATACATATTCTTTAAATGGCTGCTCTGGCTGATTTACAGACCGAAAGTATTCGGCAATAAGAAAAACCTGAGGATTAAGGGCGGCGTTATTTTTATTGCGAATCACAGAGCGTTGTACGATCCGCTGCTTTTGGTAGTCAGTTCACCGCGAATCATTCATTTCATGGCAAAAAAAGAGCTTTTCGACAACCCTGTGGGGCGAGTTTTTTTTAAGTCACTCTTCGTTTTTCCGGTAAATCGAAAAACGGCGGACATGAAATCCATTCGGCAGTCGCTGAAGCTCCTGCGTGACGGCAAAGCATTCGGAATATTTCCGGAGGGCAGGCGTTCGGCAACGGACGGCATGGATGAATTTGAAAAGGGCACGGCGTTTATTGCCGCAAAATCCGGCGCACCGATCGTTCCTATATATATCAATCCGAAAAAAAGCAGGTCGGGACGGTCGCTTCTGTATGTCGGAGACGTCATTCTTCCGGGAGAGATCGCCGAGCATTGCGACAGGCGAATGCTGAATGATGCAATAACAAACAGGATGCAGAACGAAATGGAAAAACTGAGTCTGCTCATGCGGAGCGAAACAGAGGGCAAAAAACGCACCGCAAGGGACTGAAAGCCGAAATAATAAAGAAATCGGAGATTACCGAAATTGAAAATCATTCTTGCAAAAAGTGCAGGGTTTTGCTTTGGAGTGCGCCGTGCGGTGGAACTGACGGAGCAGACTGCGACCAAGGTTGCCGAATCCGGCAGTGCGGCAAAGGTTTTCACCTTTGGCGAACTGATACACAATCGGGATGTTGTGAACCGGCTGCGCGAGGCCGGCATTGCGCCGATAGAGTCGCTTGATGAAGCGCAGCGCGGAGATTACGTTATCATTCGCTCCCACGGAGTGCCGAAAAAGATTTATGAAGAGCTTGAAACAAGAGGCATCAATTTCATAGATGCAACATGCCCCTTTGTTTCGAATATTCACAGAATCGTTTCGGCTGCGTACGAGCGCGGTGAGCAGGTTTTTATTGTAGGCAATCCGGAACACCCGGAAACCATAGGTATAAACGGGCATTGCGGTAATTCGGCGATTTTTATCCGCAGTGAGGAGGAGCTTCGAAAGCTTGAAGGCAGGAGCGGCTGCCTTGTGGTTCAAACAACGTTTGATTCCGAAACATTTGCTGCAATGCAGCGCGTTATCGAACGAGAATATCCACGCATTCGCGTGTTCAACAGCATATGCAGCACAACATTCGAACGGCAGCGGGAGGCAGAGGAATTAAGCAAGAAATGCGATGTTATGCTTGTTTTAGGTGACAAACACAGCTCCAATACCCAAAAACTCAGAAAAATTTGTGAAAAAAATTGCAGAAATACCCTCAATGCCGCAAAAGAATGCGAAATTTCTCTTGATATATTTAAAAATAATGATATAATGGTAGGCGTAGTTGCCGGTGCATCGACACCGGATTCGATTATCAGGGAGGTTATCAACACAATGAGCGAACAGGATAAGGCTAATGTAAATTGCGAAGCCGCAACCGAAAACGCAGCTGCAAACGCAGCAAACATCGAGGAAAATGCCGTATTTGACGAAGAGGCGATCAACAAGACCATCGTCCGAATTCACGGAGGTCAGGTTCTGACGGGCACCGTCATTCAGATTGTTGACGGCGAAATCAGCGTCAGCATCGGATACAAGTCCGACGGATATATTCCTCGCTCCGAGTTCTCCAACGATCCCGATCTGGATCCCGCGTCCCAGTACAAAGTGGGCGATCCCATCGAAGTTGAAGTTCTCAAAGTAAATGACGGCGAAGGCAATGTACTGCTCTCCCGTAAAAACGTCGAGAGCCAGAAGGCGTGGGAAGAATTCACCGCCAGCGCCGAATCCGAAGGAAAGGTTCTTGAAGGTACCTGCAAAGAAGCAATCAAGGGCGGCGTCATCGTTTCCCTCACCAACGGTGCAAGCGCATTCGTTCCCGCTTCTCAGGTTTCCACCAAATACGTTGCCGACCTTAAAGAATTTGTCGGCAAACCCATGAAGATTAAAGTGCTTGAGGTTGACGCAAAGCGCAGGCGCATCATCGGCTCCGCAAAGGCAGTTCTCCTTGCCGAAGCAGAAGCCGCAAAGGAAGCAGTTTGGGACAGCCTCACTCCCGGCATGAAGGTCATGGGCACGGTCCGCAGGATCGTTGATTTCGGTGTGTTTGTTGACATCGGCGGCGTTGACGGCCTGCTGCATGTTACGCAGTGCGCTTGGGGCAGAATCAAGTCCCCCGCTGAGCTCTTCACCGTAAATCAGAAGATCGAAGTTGTCATCCGCGAAGTCGACAAGGAAAACAAAAAGATTTCCCTCGGCTACAAAGAGCTTCAGCCCAAGCCCTGGGCAACCGCAGACGAAAGATACCCCGTCGGTTCATTCGTCGAGGGCAAGGTCGTTCGCATTGTTCCGTTCGGCGCATTCGTATCGCTTGAACCCACGATCGACGGTCTCATCCACATTTCCCAGGTTGGCATCAAGCGCGTTGCAAAGGTCGAGGATGAACTCGCGGTCGGTGACCGTGTGCGCTGCAAGGTAGTCGAAGTTGACACTTCAAAGCGTCGCATCAGCCTCAGCCGCAGGGAAGCTCTCATCGAAGAGAATCCCGAGGAAGCAGAGCGCATCATGGCCGAAGAGCGCGAACAGCGTGAGCGTGAGCGCGCAGAGCGCAATGCAGAACGCAACGAAAAGCGTCAGCAGGAAGAGCAGACCCGCCGCGAGCAGGCAG
>ERZ779821.229-NODE-229-length-22475-cov-19.1224_pt1 | contig 22475 bp, 31 predicted proteins | sample MGYA00511884_ERZ779821 | MGnify/ENA primary metagenome ERZ779821 (study PRJEB29588, sample SAMEA2152664) | human gut metagenome | biome: human gut; feature: human-associated habitat; material: faeces | place: Denmark | collected 2008/2010 ... | reverse complement strand
TTTTTTCGCCTTTCGTCTTTGCCATTGTAGCACAGTAAAAAGCGGAAGTAAACGGAAAAATCGAAGTGGGCGGCAAATTTTATACGTCAAACAGATAACTTAATCTTTAACGCAAAGGGAGTTTCAACGCTCCCTTTTTTTATGTCGAACACACCCTTATATCGACGCTGAAAAGCAATGTACAAACAGGAATTTTCAAATTAGTCTTTGCAAATAACCTTTGAATCTTCACCATCAATTACAATTCCCTGACGGTTGTTAATTGGGCATAGATTCAAATCCGAAAACTCAGTCATTATTTTCTCGGTAACTTTCTTAAATGGTGCTGTAAGATAATGCGGAAGAACATAGAAATCAATCAAATCAATCCCTGCATCATCTTCTTGTGAGTAGTCCTCCGGCTTTTCATCCATTTGCTCGATATATTGGATGCTTGGAGCGCATATAATTGCGCCTGCCGACTCGCCGATCATCAATTTTCCATTTGCCAATTCCTTTTTCAGCAGTCCATCAGTTCCCGTTTTACGGAGCTGGTCCATAAGAAAGAAAGAATTTCCGCCGGTAAAATATATCACATCTGCTTCTTCAAAAACAGACTGTATCGTTGAATAAGCCTCCGTTGAAATATCAATTTCAGTTACGATCGCTCCCAACTTTTTGAATAATTTTCGAGCCGAGCCGACATAACCGGTGTAGCCTTCACGCAGTGAAGCTGTTGGAATAAATGCGACTTTCTTATTTTCAATTTCTTCCTTTATCAGACTTCCTACACTTGAAAAGTGCGAACATAAAAATAGTTTCATCAATATTCTCCTTTATAAATACCGATTTGTCGATATCTTATTATACCATAAATCTTCCCGTTTTTCAATCGCTTCCGCTCACATCCCGCCCATCCCCTGGTCGGTATCCTGCGGGACATCCTCCAGGAAATTTATAAATCAAACTTGAAAATACACTTTTCTGTATCACCATAGTTAACTCTCATATCGCTATCCTCAGGAAGTTCTGCGATTTCCAACAATTCGCCTTTCAGATATTCAAGGGTTTTCCTGGACGGAATATTGTCTGGATTGCAGGTGATATACAAATAACTCATATTATGCTTTTTTGCCAGTAAAAAAAGCAATTTACAGGCTTTCGCGGCATAATGATGCCCCCTGTATTTCTCATATACGCTATATCCGATATGCCCCACGTAGTAAAGGCTGTCATTATATCCGATCCTCAGCGCACAACGCCCCATAACAGTTCCTTGACGGTCGCAGATCAAAAAATGATATGCCGGCACCCAATTCTTAACCGGATCAGCTTCAGTCGTTTTTTCCAAAATCAGTTTGATTTCATCGCTTTCCAAAAAATTCGTATCCAAAAACACAACAACCTCCGTAAATCCCGATTTGTTGAAATAATTATACCATTTTTCACCGCAAAAATCAATGGCTTGACCGGCTTGTAAACGCTATTGTTTTTACTTTCAAACTCGAAAGGATTTTGAGACTTTGGCAATTAGGCGTGTGCTTGTCTTGATAATACCCACCTCATCACTATACTAATACTAACGGCATTGCCGCTCACGATATTAGCAGGAAAAGGAGGTGGGTGTGTGCAAAAGGATAATAGCGTAGAACAGATTATCGGGAAACGAATTCAAAAGATCCGCAAATCGAAGGGCTATACGCAGCAGCAGTTCTCAGAAATGGTTGGTCTCTCTACAAACTATCTTTCTGACGTGGAGCGGGGCAAGAGCTCCGTGAGACTGGATAAGCTGGTTACAATCATCAACTCACTGGAATGCTCCGCTGACGATGTGTTTATAGATGTAATCGAATGCGGGCACAAAATAAAAAGCTCCCGGCTGTCTGAACGGATCGAAGCACTTCCACCCGACGAGCAAAAGAAAGCGTTCGCTGTATTGGACGCCTTAATCAGTCAATCTGAGAAATGACACAAAAGAGTCTGTTCGCGCAGACTCTTTTTTTCTCTCATAGGTCTTTATTTTTTCGATTTACCATGATATACTAACGATAATAGCATTAGTAATTCGTCAAAATCGTTAGCGGTGGTAAAGTGAAAGAAAAGACGTGCTGTTTTACAGGACACCGAAAAATTCCATCAGAGTCTCTTCCCGCTATCTCTCGCAAGCTGAAAGAGACTCTGATTTTTTACATTGAAAATGGGTACCGTTACTTTGGAGCAGGTGGCGCCCTGGGTTTCGATACGCTTGCTGCCCAAACTGTATTGCTCCTCAAGCAGCGGTATCCATGGATCAAACTGATTCTTGTTCTGCCGTGCAAAGATCAGGCAAAACGACGGAGCGTCCAAGAGATCGAAGAATACGAACGGATCAAGTCTTCAGCAGACAAGGTCGTTTATACATCAGAGCACTATTACAGCGGGTGTATGCACAAGCGAAATCGTCACTTAGTAGATAACAGCAGTCTCTGTGTTTGCTATCTGACGGAGAGAACCGGCGGTGCCGCTTATACTGTTGAATATGCCGCGAAAAACAATTTAACCGTGATAAATGTAGCGTTCTAATCCACCAATAAGATACAAAAGAAAATATTTAATTTTGCGTTCGCAGATTATTATAGATTTTTTCGGATTCGTATGGTATACTATAGGCGGTTTTTCTTTAGCTGATAGAAAAGCGTGGAGGTATATAAAATGCGTTTCAGTTATAACAAGCTGTGGAAGTTAATGATTGACCGTGGTATTAAGAAGAAAACCCTGCGCGAGATGAGTGGAATCAGCCCAACGTCAGTCGCCAAACTCGGCAAAGGTGCCAATGTAAATACTGACGTGTTGCTTCGTATTTGCAATGCGCTGAACTGCGATGTCGGTGACATTATGGAGTTTGTGAGGGATGACACACCGATAGAATGAACGCATAAGGCTCAAAAAAACCGGCTTTTGCAAGGTGTTAATGGATGGAGGAAAGCGTTTGATGATTCGCGTGATAAGTGATTTTCGAGAAAAGCAAAATATTGCCCGTTCAATTCTCGAAGCGCTGCCCGAATGGTTCGGCATCTTGGAGGCAAGAGAAAACTATATCAAAGAGAGCACTGACGAGTTAATGGTTGCATCTTTTGACAATGGAAGCCTAACCGGATTTCTCTGCTTAAAAGAAACTGGAAGGGATACTGTAGAACTCTCTGTAATGGGCGTTCTGAAGGAATATCACAGAAAAGGAATTGGCAGAGCCCTTTTTGAAACTGCGAAGCAAATAGCCAAGGAAAAGGACTATTCTTTCATTCAAGTAAAAACAGTTCAAATGGGACGATATGAGGATTATGACAATACAAATCGTTTTTATCTGAGCCTTGGATTCAAAGAGTTTGAAGTAATCCCCACGCTGTGGGGTGAGTTGAATCCTTGCCAGATCTATATTATGTCTTTGCGGTGATTTGGAATCATTGGGGGTTTACTATGCTTGACAATAAAGGATTCGACCTGTGGGCAGACGGATACGATAAAACTGTAGGCGTATCCGATGAGGAAAACACATATCCCTTCGCCGGATATAAGGATGTGCTTGGAACCATCTATAAGACCATTATGGAGAAAAAGAACGCTGTTGTCCTGGACATTGGTTTCGGCACCGGAACGCTCACAACGAAGCTGTACGAAAACGGCTGTAACATCTACGGCCAGGACTTTTCAGCGCGGATGATTGAGTTGGCTTCCGAAAAGATGCCCAACGCTCATCTATATCAGGGCGATTTCACACAGGGATTGGTGGAGCCGCTTCAGGCACAGAACTATGATTTCATCGTAGCGACCTACTCGCTGCATCATCTAACCGATGAACAGAAGGTCTCCTTCCTGCGCGTTTTGCAGGATCATCTGAACCCCGGCGGACAGATTCTGATCGGTGATGTCGCCTTTGAAAATCGAAGCCAGTTGGAACAGTGCCAGAAGGCCGTGGGTGACGAATGGGATGACGATGAAATCTACTTTGTTGTAGACGAGCTCAAAGGAGAATTCCCGGAGCTCGGTTTTAAGCGGATCTCTCACTGCTCCGGTGTTCTGTCCATCCCTGCAAGGATTTGATAAAAGCTAAAAGGAGAACCTCCTGCTGACAGTTCGGGATTTGATGGAGGATAGATGATGAAAATAGAATCTGATAACATTATTCTTCGCGATATGATTGAGTCCGACATTGAGGACTATGTGCGTTGGTTCACGGTGGAACGTGAATGGGAAAACTGGGATGCTCCCTGGGAAAAAGAGGATACTTGCAAAGAAACCGAGCGTAAAAGATGGATGGAATACTATGAATCTGTGAAAGATCGTCCGGATGATGCACATCGGTGGAAGTTTGAAATCGAATGGAACGGCAGACACATTGGCTGGGTCAGTTCCTACTGCATTGACGAAAACTACAAATGGGTTGGAAAAACCGAGGACTGTCAAACTGTTTATCATGCCGTTGGAATTGATATTTGTGAACCGGATGTGTGGGGTAACGGCATCGGAACAAACATTCTCCGTACCTTTATGAACTATTGTTTTGAGAGCGGTATGAACGAGCTTTACACACAAACCTGGTCGGGCAATGCCCGTATGCTCCGCTGTGCCGAAAAGCTCGGTTTTGTAGAATGCGACAGAGACGTCGGCGCGCTGGAGATTGATGGGCAGAAATATGATGGGCTGACTTTCAAGATAAATAAATGATTACGCACAGATCATTTCGTAGTTTGTGAGGATAAATCGATGAGCAGAACAGAAAATGTTGAACTGACAGTTTTATGCCTGATCGAAGACGGCGACAAAATACTGCTTCAAAACAGAGTCAAGAAAGACTGGCGTGGATACGCACTGCCGGGCGGGCATGTGGAACCCGGAGAATCTTTTGTGGATGCGGTGATCCGCGAGATGAAGGAAGAAACCGGTCTAACGATCCTTGATCCGAGATTGGTTGGAGTAAAACAGTTTCCCTTAGAAAATGGAAGGTATGTTGTCCTGTTGTTTAAGGCAACACAGTGGTCGGGTGATCTTATCTCATCAGAGGAAGGCCAAATGGAATGGATCAAGTACAGTGACCTTTCTGTAGTAAAAACCGTGGATGATTTTGATGATCTTCTGAAAGTGATGAACACGCCGGAGCTGACAGAATTTCAGTATTTGGTTTCGGGAGACGAATGGACTGTATCAATCAGATAAATCGGAATTTGTGGAGGAACGGCAACATGGGTATCATATTAAAAAAGATGGAGACAGACGAAGAAATAAAGGGGAAAGCCTATGTCCATTGGAAGTCGTGGCATGAAGCCTACGTGGGAATCGTAAGTCAGGAATATCTTGACAAACTCACATTGGAGAAGTGCGAAAAAATGGCCTTTAGCTGGCCTGACAATACGATTGTTGCAAAAGAAAACGGGAATGTAATTGGCTTTGTATGCTACGGTGACAGAGGCGAAGAGGCTCCGGATATTGGTGAAATTTTTGCACTATATGTTTTGGCTGATTACTATGGAAAAGGCGTTGGCCGCAAACTAACGGATGCAGGATTGGAGCATATTAAACGCTTCTCACAAGTGTGTCTATGGGTTTTGAAAGAAAACAGAAGAGCTATTCGCTTTTATGAAAAGTGTGGATTCCTGCCAGATGGCTCAGAGATGACAAGCCCCAATATTTCAGCCACAGAAATAAGGATGACCTTAAAGCGATAAACTGGAATTTGTTGAGGTGTTTTATGAAACTATTATTTATAATTGGCGATGCCGCTGTTGGGAAAATGACAGTTGGTCAGGAGCTGATGAAAATAACGGATTTAAGGCTCTTTCACAATCACATGACCATCGAACCGGTGATAGAGATTTTCGGCAGATACGACGGAAAGACAATTTCAGAAATACGTGACACGATTTTCAAGAACTATGCGGCTTCCGATAATTATGGGATGATTTTTACAATGATGATGGATTTTAACCTGCCGTCAGAATGGGAGTATCTGGAGCACGTCAAAGGCATATTTGAACCATACGGGACCGATTTTTATTATGTTGAACTGATTGCTCCACAAGAGATAAGACTGAAAAGGAATATTTCTGAGAACAGGCTAAAAAATAAAGCTTCCAAAAGAGATATAGAGACTTCAAATCAGCGTTTAATCAATGATGACAAAAACCATAGGTGTGTTAGTTATGAAGGTGAGATTCCTTTTGATAACTACTTAAGGATTGATAATTCCGAAATGGAGCCTGATGAAGTTGCCAGATTGATCAAGGGAACCTTCAGTCTATAAATTCCCGTTTGTAGAGGTGACACATGGACAGACCAATTACAACCTTATTCATGCTGATGTCGGTGGATGGCAAGATCAGCACCGGATCTTCAGACGAGCTGGACGTTGATCGGGATTTTCCGAAAATCCCCGGCGTCAGGGAGGGTCTGCATCAATACTATGAGATCGAGCAGACAACCGATCTGTGGTCTTTCAATACGGGACGAGTGCAGGCTAAGATGGGCGTCAATGAAAAGGAGTTGCCGGATAAAACGCCGGTATCCTTTGTTCTGATGGACAATCACCATTTGACAGAGCACGGGATCAGATACTTTTGCGCGAAGTCAAAGCAAGCCGTTGTGATCACATCAAATCCCACTCATCCCGCATTCCATGTGGACGCCGACAACTTACATATCATCTACCAAGAGCGCTTATCTCTCGGTGACGCGCTGGCACGCTTGAAGCAGGAATGCGGCTGTGAGCGTCTGACCGTCCAGTCCGGCGGCACGGTAAATGGCCTGTTCCTGCGAGGAAAACTGCTCGACTATGTGGATATCGTCGTAGCCCCGGTGCTGATTGGCGGCAAGGATACGCCCACGTTGATCGACGGCAAGTCGCTGGTTTCCAGCGCAGAGCTTTCAGAATTAGGAGTGCTGAAGTTGATAGATTGTTCTGTGCTTCAAGATTCCTATATACGGCTTCGATATGAGGTGGTCAAGTAGACAGTATACGGCGGAGGAAGTATGAATCAGAAAAACATCGTTTCACAACACATAGGGAGCATGCTATGCCGAAGTGACATTTCGGTCACAGATATGCTCGGTATTCAAAGTCAGTTCCTTCGCTACTCCAAATGGGTCGCAAAGGTGCGCGGTATAGACATAGACGCCGAGCCAGAAAGATACTTCCGTGCATGGACGTTGCGCGGTACCATGCATATCCATGAGGTTAGCGATTATGACCGCTATATGCACGAGGGCAATCATTCTCCCTACATGAAAGAATATTGGGACGATCATTCCGTTGCCTCCCATGCGATCAAGTGCCAAGCCGAGGATCGGATGCTGCGCCTGATCGAGGCCGGCGTCACAAAAAGAAAAGACATTGTCAGATCCTTTCAGGAAAGCGGAGCGTCGAAGGAAACGATGGATTATTTGTTTAATGCCTGGGGTGGACTTCCCCGCATCCTCATGGAACGGTGTGAGATCATTCAGACCGTCTCCGACGATCTTTCCTATGCTTTTGCGCCGAAAGTGTCAGTCATGACGGCGGAACAGGCAGAGCTCGAACAGATGAAGCGGTATCTTGAAAACTATGCCCCATGTTCTGTCAGTGATGCCGTTTACTTTTTTCGCTATACAAGAGCAAAGGCAAAAAGGCTGATGGAGCAATGTGTCTCGACCTCATTGGGTATGCTGATCTGGAAGGATGGCGTTGCCCATAAGCATACGGAAGCAGCCTGTGATTCAAAAGCCACAAATGCGATTTTCGTACTGCCGGGGTTTGATCCGCTCCTGGTAGGACACGAGAAAAGAGAGAACGGAATGATACCAGCGGAGCATCTTCGTGATATTTACAATCTCCAGGGGATCATCAAACCGGTCATCATACATAAGGGACAATGCATTGCCACATGGACTGTACGGAAAGATACGATCTACATCAAACCGTTTCAGGCTGACAACAAAGCCGCCTGTGAACGGGCGGAGAAACAGATTCGGAACCTCACGCAGTGCAGTGAGTGCAGATATGAGTAACATGGTAGATTATGAAAAACACTTTCGCGTGTACTGCGAAGAAAACAGTTTAACGATCAACCTTTCCTACGACATGCCGGAGGGATATGAAACGGCCAACGGTACGTTTGATCCAACTGTCAATATGTTGTTCATCAACAAAGAGATGCTCCAATCTCAACCGGAGTACGAGCAGATGTTCTATCTGTTTCATGAGCTTCGCCATGCCTTGCAGTATTTGCACCCGGAGCGCTTTGACGGGCTGATTTCCAGGAGCCGCCTCTATGTCATCCAATATGATGGAACTTGTTATAAACTCGTTGACGGCAAATGGAAAGAATGCAAGCTCGATGGATCAATAGACTATTTCACGGAACTATATCTTGGACAGCCCTATGAACGGGACGCAAATGACTTTGCGTATGAGAAGGTGAAGGAGCTTTTGGGAGATTCGCCGGAGCTTCAGGAACTCCATGCGTTCTGGACACCGAAAAAGCCGATAGCAGATCAGGTGTATGAAGAACTGTACCGACAGATTGATGATATGATAGGAGAAGCAAGTTGTGAAGCATACGCAGGGGGATAATCCGATGATTGAGCTGCGAGCCATCAGTGAAGATAACTTCAGAGAATGCCTGCTTTTGAGAGCAAGTGTAGAGAATGAGGATTTTGTCGATCCTGTGACCTATTCACTGGCGGAAGCATGGGTTTACTATCAAGACACAAGGCCGTTTGCCATATACAGCGATGACACGATAGTTGGGTTTGTTTCCATGTATGTGGGGGAAGACAATTATCAAATCATCAACTTCTTAATTGACGATGCATTTCAGAGGAAGGGATATGGATCAAAGGCGGTAAAGCTCTGTATTGAGTATTTGCAAAGGGAATTCTCTGCCTGCAGAATCTCTGCTCCGGTAAAGATGGAACATATTGCTGCGCAGGAGTTCTGGATAAAGCAGGGCTTTTGTCTTTCCGATACGATTGAGGATGGATATGTATTTATGAGACTCTTTTTGACTTGACAAAAAACGAACCCATGCATAGCGGAATGAAATGATTTGATTGAGGTACTGAAGATGGCAGAAACTTATTATAAACCATGTTCGGAGTTTGACCGTTGCAATGAACTGATCGAGAAATACTGGAACACAAAGCAGTTTGAGAAGTGCTTTGAAGGACACATGGAACTTGCTGAGAAGGGCTATCCCCTTGCCGAATGTCAAGTGGGCTACTTTTTCTATGACGGGATCGGTGTGGAGAAGGACGCGGATAAGGCGTTTTATTGGACGCAGCGTGCCGCAGAGCATGGTGATCGTGACGGCCAATTCAATCTCGCATATTTCTATGAAGAAGGGATTGGGACGCCTGTTAATATGGAAAAGGCAAAGCACTGGTATAAGAAAGCTGCGGAGCAGAACCATGATCTTGCCATCCAAAAATGCCAGGACTTAAATCTCGGGGATGAACAACTATGAACGCAATTCGCTGGATTTTCTTTGATATCGGCTCAACGCTGGTGGACGAGGAAGAAGCCTATAAGCATCGAATCAGAGACATGATCCAAGGCACCTCCGTCACCTTCGAGGAGTTTTCCGAGAAGCGTATCCAATACGCAAAAGAGGGATATAACGGAGATCAAAAGGCAATCGAGTATTTTGGCCTCAACAAGACGCCTTGGCACAGCGAAGACGAAGTTCCCTTTGATGATTGCGCGGAAACCCTTCAGGCTCTGTGCGACAGGGGCTATCAGCTTGGTATCATTGCAAATCAGAAGCCTGGAGCAAAAGACCGTCTTGACACTTGGGGACTCGGCCAATATTTCTCGGTGATTGCTTCCTCCGCAGAGTTGGGCGTATCAAAGCCGGACAGTGAGATATTTCTGCAGGCGCTGGCAATGGCAGACTGCAGACCGGAAAATGCCGTCATGGTCGGTGATCGGCTGGATAATGATATCCATCCTGCCAAGGAGCTGGGTATGAAAACCATCCGAATTAGGAAAGGACTTGCGATCTATATGAAGCCCTCCTGTGAGGCAGAGATTCCGGATTATACCGTAGACAGCCTTTCAGAGATCATAAGAATTCTCTGAAGTAAGGATGTGAATTGAGGGAAATACCATGTTTGATTGCGCTGGCTTCATAAAAGCAGTATTAAAACAAGACAGGACGGAGATCCGTTCCTATTTTGCCGATGACGCTGTAATCAACTGGCACTGCACAAATGAGTGCTTTACGGTAGAGGAATACATAATTGCAAACTGCGAATACCCAGGAAAATGGGGCGGTGAAATAGAAGCTGTTCACCAAGCAGACGATCTCTTTGTCGTTGTTACAAAGGTCTATCCCGAGGATTGCTCTGCTTCATTCCATTGCGTATCGTTCATCCGTTGCCGCAACGGGAAAATAGCGTCACTGGATGAGTATTGGGCAGATGACGGGGAGCCGCCAAAATGGCGGCGAGAAATGAAAATAGGAAAGCCAATTTCAGAGGAGAGCATAAAATGATGAACAGAGAATTGGTAAGACAGACGGAAGATTTCTTGAAGCGTAAATTCGAAGGCGGTGCATATCTTACAGCCCATCCAGAAGCAAAAGCCTATCGCCTGGAGCATACTTATCGAGTGGCAAACATTGGACGCCAGATCGCCCAGATAGAAGGCTTTGACGAAACCGGGATGGTGATAGCCTGCCTACTGCATGACGTCTCTTACTGTGAAGATTTCGGTGAGAACGGTTGGAAAGAACACGGAAGACGCGCTGCGCATATCGCTCGACCGTTTCTGAAGGAGCTGGGGCTCCCGGCGAATCAGATCAACGAAATTTGCTACGGTATCGCAATCCACGTTGATGATGAAGCAGGCTTTCCCGGGGAGAAAACTCCCTTCGCGTTATCTGTTGGTGATGCAGACAACATTGACCGCTTTGATGCGTACCGAATTCATGAGACGCTTTCCCATGACGGATTCCTCGAAAAAAGTTTTGATGAAAAACTTGAATATACTGAGAAAAAGCTTGTTGGGTTGCACAAATTAAAAGAACTGCCTATGGGGACGAAAACAGCGAGAGAGATTTGGAGAGATCGCCTCTCGTTTTATATCTCATTTTACGAGAAACTCGTGTCCCAACTGAAATGCAGCAAGAGCATCGTTGAGTAATTATACGAGGTGGTTTTATGGCTTTTGATTTCAAGAAAGAGTACAAAGAATACTATCTCCCGAAGGACAAGCCGTCCATTGTGACTGTTCCGCCCATGAATTACATTGCCGTGCGCGGCAAAGGCGATCCCAATGCGGAGGGCGGCGAGTACAAGGAAGCTATCGGCCTCCTTTACGGGATTGCATTTACCATCAAAATGAGCAAGAAGGGCAGCCATCAGATCGAAGGGTATTTTGACTATGTCGTCCCGCCGCTGGAGGGCTTTTGGTGGCAGGAAGGCGTCACCGGAGTCGATTACACCCATAAGGAGAACTTTGAATGGATTTCTCTCATCCGGTTGCCGGAATTCGTGACAAAAGCCGATTTTGACTGGGCCATTCAGGAGGCAACAAGCAAGAAGAAAACAGACTTTTCCAAGGTGGAGTTTCTGACATATGACGAGGGGCTCTGCGTTCAGTGCATGCACATCGGCCCATACGACAATGAGCCTGCGACTGTGGAGCTTATGCATCAATTTATGTCTGAACAAGGGTATGCCCTTGACATTACAGATTTGAGATACCACCACGAAATCTATTTGAGTGACGCAAGAAAGACAGCGCCGGACAAGCTGAAAACCGTGATCCGGCACCCAATAAAGAAGGTGTAAGCTATGGCCTCCAGCAAAGACTACCTCGATTTTGTTCTGTATCAATTATCCAACTTAAAAGAGATCTTCGGCCGAGCGATGATGGGAGAATACATCCTTTCTTGCTTAATCGCCTCGGCTTGTTCGATAATCTTTTTCGCTTTGAACTCGGCGGTGGAAAGATGTTTTCGTTGACTGCCTTCTTTGCCTCGCTGTAAGCCCCAACGTTTTCCGACGGCTTCGTAAAAATCCGTTTGCAATTGTTGCAGTTGCGGTTTATCGAAAAGTTGTTTACTGCAAAGTCTGCCGTCTTTTGTTACGGGCATAAGGTTTAAGTGCATATGCGGGGTTGTCTCGTCGTTATGTACTACCGCCGCGATAACGTTTTCTTCGCCGTATCTTTCCGCAAAGAATTTGTAGCAGTCCGAGAAAAAGTTATACAGTTCGACTTTGGCTAAACCGTCGAAAAAAGTTTTATCCGAACCTAACACAAACGAATTCATTACGACCGCGTCCTTGCGCGGGGATAAGCCTAACTCTTTTATTCTGCCGTTTATGAACTCCGTGTAAGTCTTTCCGAAATATGGCGTAAACCGATAATTGTTTCTTGTACGCTCGCTGTCTATCTGTGGATTTGACGCTTCGTAATTTTCGTCCCGCTCGTTTTCCTTTTCGATAGGCGCAACGTCTTGTTTATGGTATTTCTCCATATGACATACTAAAAAAGAAATAGTGGTTTTCCTCCTTAAAATCCGTATTTTTTCATCAGGCAAAGTGTGAAGAAATTTTCTCTGCCGACCGTTTTTTCTATTGACTCACAGCCTCGCAGAGCACACTACTTTCATTTGAAAGTATAGTGGGCTACACTTTGCCTCAACTGTTGTATTTTTTCTCTTGTTTTACAACAAAGTTATTTTCGCCTACGGCGGGCGGTAACGATTATAATTTTTCATAAAATTTATCTCCTTTTAGATTTTTTACCCATCACTATAATTGGACATTTACAGTCTTAAACTTCGTCTTTTTCTGAAAATATTTCAATATTTTATCTCCGTTTTAATCAAGATAATCCGCCGAAGATAGAACATCCCCATATATCCAAGGACACGAGATTCCAAAATATAAACGTTTCAAAAAAAACTTCCTACTATAATTGGACATTTCGCTATCGCAAATACAAGGTTTTTAGAAAAGAAGTTTAAAACGCTCTCCATATATATTGGACATATTCATACCTGTTTGTGGGGGTGTTTCACAAAATTTTTGAAAAAAGTCTCCTACTATAATTGGAAACTTCAAAGAGAAAAGTAAATGGTCTACGCAAAATTTTTCTCGTAAAAAATTGTTATCCCACTATAATCGGACACTTGCGGCTCGCAACTTAATGGTTTGCATAAATTTTTTCCGGCATAGAATTTACAACCCTCCTACTTATATTGGAAAGTTACAATGCTTTTGTTGGGGTATTTCACTAAATTTTTGCGAAAAAATTTTCTTCCACTTAACCAAGGACACGAAAATCCGAAAGTTCGGGGTGTATAGAAAAATTTTACCTTCCATATATACCAAGGACACGAAAATAGTAAAGTTGACGGGCTGACAGCAATATTTCAAAAATTCTTCACGCGAAAAAATATCCCTCCATAATACACAAGGACACGGGTTTTCGTTTTACAACCGTTTTTGCATAATTTTTATTGTTTTTTCTCAAATAAAAAGCCGCCGGAATAAAATTTCTCTCCGAGCGGCTCAATGATATAAAAAACGGAAGTCTGCTTTTTAGAAACTCACCTTGATTTTAAATGTGTTAAGAAGCAATAATTTTTTTGATGTTTATCTATTATGTGTGTTGTTGAATGTTTTAAGGAAGATGCCGAAAAAACAGCGACAGATTGCTTGTAATCTTTATACAATCTTAATACCTTTCACGAGAATCCTAATGCTATCTTTATGAAAAAAATGATATTATGATACCGATAAACGGAATCGAGGCTTTTGCATGGGAATACTAAAAAGGAAACTATCATCCTTTCAGATAATACTAATAGGATTCGCGGGAGTTATTTTGCTCGGCGCATTTTTACTTACCTTGCCGATATCTTCAAAAACTCACGAATGGACGTCGTTTATCGACGCTCTTTTCACTTCGACGTCCGCCGTATGCGTAACGGGGCTTATCGTATTCGATACGGCGACGCACTGGACGATATTCGGGCAAATCGTCATATTGTTGCTGATTCAAATCGGCGGCATGGGCGTCGTTACCATCGCCGTGTCTATTGCCGTTATTTCAGGCAAAAAAATCGGGCTGTTCAGCCGTGAAACGATGAAAAACGCAATTTCCGCGCCAAACGTGAGCGGTATAGTTCGCCTGACCGGATTTATAATCAAGGGTATATTTTTGATAGAACTTATCGGCGCGCTTGTTATGATGCCTGTATTTTGTATAGATTACGGCGTAGAAGGAATCTGGCTGTCGATTTTCCATTCCGTGTCGGCGTTCTGCAACGCAGGGTTCGATATTATGGGGACGAAAAGCGGCGAATTTACTTCCCTGACTCACTACTCCGCACAACCGGTTATCAATATTACGATTATGTTGCTGATTATTATCGGCGGTATCGGTTTTTTGGTATGGGAAGACGTTTGCAAACACAAGTGGCGTATAAGAGAATATCGCACGCAAAGCAAAGTGGTATTGATTGTAACCGCCGCGCTTATTGTTTTGCCCGCGATATACTTCTTCTTTTTTGAATTCGGCGATTTACCTGTCGGTAAGCGAATACTTGCGTCTTTGTTTCAATCGGTAACGCCGAGGACGGCAGGGTTTAATACTGTAAACCTTACGGCGATCGGCGATACGGGATTATACCTGATGATTATTCTTATGTTGATAGGCGGTTCTCCCGGTTCTACCGCAGGCGGTATGAAAACAACGACGATAGCGGTTTTATTTTCTTCCGCTTTCTCCGTATTCAGAAAAAAAGACAACGCGGAACTTATGAAACGGCGCGTGGACGATGAAACGGTTAAGACGGCTTCGGCAATATTTATAATGTACATAACCCTGTTTTTATTCGGCGGAATGGCAATAAGCGCGATTGAAAACTTGCCGATCACGTCCTGCCTTTACGAAACGGCTTCCGCCGTCGGCACGGTAGGGCTTACGCTCGGAATTACCCCGACGCTCAAAGTAGCGTCCAAATTGATTTTGATTTTGTCTATGTTTTTCGGGCGCGTCGGCGGAATGACGTTGATATACGCCGCTTTCGGCGCAAATAAAAAGCAAGCGGCAAAGTTGCCGACGGATACGATTGCAGTCGGTTAGCCGACGCCTGAAATCGGATTCGATTGATGGTTGCTAAGGAAGTCTTTATAATCGGCTAAGGAGGTTTTTATATATGAAAACAAAATCTGTTTTATTGATAGGTCTCGGGCGTTTCGGAAAATACATCGCAATGAAATTACACGAATTAGGACACGAAATCATGGCGGTAGACGAAAACGAAGAAAGAATTAACGACGCTATGCCCTATGTTACTAACGGACAAATCGGCGACAGCACAAGCGAGGCGCTATTGAAATCGCTCGGTATAAAAAATTACGATGTTTGTATCGTAACAATCGGAGGGAATTTCCAGAGTTCGCTTGAAACAACCTGCTTATTAAAAGAATTGGGAGCGCAAAAGGTTGTGTCTCGTGCCGAACAGGATGTACAGGCGAAATTTCTTCTGCGTAACGGTGCGGACGAAATTATCTACCCTGAAAAACAACTCGCCGTATGGGCGGCGATCAGATACAGTTCCGATCATATTCTTGATTATATAACGCTCGGAGATTCCTGTTCGATTTTTGAGGTTTCCGTTCCGCAGGCATGGGTGGGAAAATCAATTGCGGAGATTGATATTCGCAAAAAATATAATGTAAACATCATAGCCATAAAGAAAAACGGGAAAATCAATGCGGTTGTTACCGCCGACACAGTCCTTTCCGGAGAGGAAACGCTTTTGGTGCTCGGAGATTATAAGGCATTGCGCAAATGCTTTGATATTTAACCGTCTTAAAAGAAGGGGACTTTTATGGGAGACGTAATACTTATTATTGCGGTGGCGGGGGCTATGATTTTCGGCTTTTTTATTATGAAGAGGCTTGACGTCTTCTTGGAAGAAAACAGAAAAGCCATTGAAAAGGAACGAAAAGAAGAATGCAGTCCGCTTGAATTCATTGACTCGGAAAATTATGAGAATATGATTTCCAGGATTGAGAATTTCAAAAAAAGCCATAAGACAGTCACAATTGTTATTTTTGATGGGGAAAATCGGGAATTGACCGATGTCTTAAACGATTACAAAAGTCGTTTTAAGTAGATTTTATTCAAAAAATATGATATAATACAGGAAAAATAAAACGAAGGAGATACGGATTAACCGAATGGGAAAGCAGTATATAAGCGATAAAGAACACATTCTGGTTTGTTTGTCTTCCGCGCCTTCAAATCCGAAAATAATTCAGACAGCGGCAGCCATGGCAAAGGCGTTCAACGCGACTTTTTCCGCATTATACGTAAAAACTCCCGCGTCTGAATCTATGACAACGGAAGACTCTGAACGGTTACTTGCAAACATTCGCTTTGCCGAAACAAACGGCGCGTCGATAGTTACCGTATGCGGAGACGACGTTGCTTTTCAAATTGCGGAGTATGCTCGTCTTTCCGGCGTTACGAAAATAGTAATCGGCAGAACCGTTATCGGTAAGCGAAAATTTATAGGCAAGCCGACTTTAACCGAAAAACTGATATCGCTTGCTCCCGGCGTCGATATACATATCATTCCCGACAGCGACGCCGTTATAGCCAAAGGAAAGAAAACGCTGTTTGAAAAGCCGTATTTTGCAAAGCTTCTGAAAGGCTTGGCGGTTTCGGCGGCTGTACTGTTATTGTCATCTTTACTCGGTTATCTTTTTTCAAGCCTCGGTTTTACCGAAGCTAACATAATTACGGTATATATACTCGGCGTGTTGCTTATCGCCATTTTTACCGAAAGTAAAATCTGCTGGGTTATATCATCCGTTGCGAGTGTGCTGGTTTTTAATTTCCTTTTTACCGAGCCGAAGTTTTCGTTTCTGGCGTACGGAAGCGGATACCCCGTCACTTTCGTAATTATGCTTGCGGCGTCCCTTATTATAGGAGGAACAACCGAAAAACTGAAAACTCGGGAACGTCAGGCGACTCAAACGGCATACAGAACGAAAATTCTGTTCGACGCGAATCAGTTGATTCAAAAAGCGTCCGACGAAGCGGAAATATTTCGGGTTACGGCAAATCAATTAGAAAAATTGTTAAATCGGGACGTAATCGTATTTAATGAAAAAGCGCAGAAAGTTTACGTTTCTCAGGCTGAAAGCACCGACGCCGATATATCGCCCGACTGCGAGAAAATTGCTTGGCAAGTAACGAAAAATAACGTAAAAGAAGGGAAAGGAACGGATATTTGTCCTGAAAGCGACTATACGTTTTTCCCGATATGTAAAAACGGCAAAAACTATGGAGCAATAGGTATTTTCGTCGGAGAAAAACCGATTGATTCTTTTAACGAAAGCATTGTGGTTTCCGTAATCGGCGAATGCGCAATCGCAATTGACGGAATCATAAACGCCAAAGAAAGAGAACGCGCCGCCGTTTTAGCCAAAAACGAACAGTTGCGTGCGAATTTGCTTCGTTCCATATCGCACGACTTACGAACGCCACTTACGTCAATTTCAGGAAACGCAAGCAATCTGATTTCAAACGGTAACGATATTGACGACGCAACAAAAAAACAAATATACGAAGATATTTACGGCGATTCGCTCTGGCTAATCAATCTGATTGAAAATCTGCTTGCGGTAACGCGCCTCGAAGAAGGCAGAATGAATATAAATTTGACGACGGAACTTGTCGGCGACGTCATAACCGAGGCGTTGAAGCATATCCGCACGAAAGGCGAAAAGCAAAAAATTACCGTAATACAGCCGGACGACCTGCTCCTTGCAAAAATGGACGCTCGGCTTATCGTACAGGTTTTAATCAATCTTTTAGACAACGCTATTAAATACACGCCGTCCGATTCGCAAATTACGATTGCGGCAAAAAGAAACGGAGAAACGGTCTGCGTAAGCGTGGCGGATAACGGAAACGGAATTGCAGACGAACAAAAATCGCGGGTGTTCGATATGTTTTACACAGGAGCAAACAAAATTGTCGATTGTCGCCGCAGTATCGGGTTGGGGCTTTCGTTGTGCAAATCCATCATAAACGCGCACGGCGGAGAAATAACGATAACCGACAACGTTCCGCACGGCGCGATATTTACCTTTACTTTGCCCGTCGGGGAGATGGAAACACATGAGTAACTTACTGATTTTAGTTGTAGAAGACGACGCACCCGTCCGTAACCTTATCGGAACGACTTTGAAAACGCACGATTACGATTATATTACCGCAACGAACGGAGAAAGCGCCGTTATGCAAGCGTCTTCTCATAATCCGGACGTTGTTCTGCTTGATTTGGGCTTACCGGATATCGACGGCGTGGACGTTATCAGAAAAATACGCTCCTGGTCGGAAATGCCTATTATCGTAATCAGCGCTCGCGCCGAAGATAACGATAAAATCGACGCGTTGGATGCCGGAGCGGACGATTATCTGACAAAACCGTTTTCCGTCGAAGAATTGCTCGCAAGAATACGAGTTACGAAAAGAAGGCTTCTTGCAATACAATCGACAAACAAATCCGAATCGGTTTTTGTCAACGGAAATCTGAAAATAGATTATGGCGCAGGTTGTGCATACTTAAGCGGCGAAGAACTCCACCTTACCCCTATCGAATACAAACTACTGTGCTTATTGTCAAAAAACGTCGGGAAAGTGCTTACTCATACTTTCATTACGCAAAAAATATGGGGCGCTGCATGGGAAAGCAACGTCGCGTCCCTGCGCGTATTTATGGCGACTTTGCGGAAAAAAATCGAATCGTCCGCCGATTCGCCGCAATATATTCAAACTCACGTCGGCATCGGGTACAGAATGATAAAGATCGACGATTAAACATTGAATTTGAGCCGCCGAAATAACCTTCAGTTTGTATATTATAAGGAGAACTTACATATTACATGGACATATTTTACTAGTTGCTTTTGCAATTAGTACTTATCCTATTCAACGCTTTTTTTGCCGCGACAGAAATTGCAATCCTATCTTTGAACGAAAAAAAAGTAAAGGCTTGCGCAGACGACGGCAATAAAAAAGCCATAAAACTATTGAAAATAAAAAAAAACCGACTAAATTTCTTTCCGCAATACAAATCGGGGTTACGCTTGCGGGTTTTCTCGGTTCGGCATTTGCGGCAGACAACTTTGCAAAAGGGCTTTCGGAGTGGTTTGTAAAAACATTTAATATTTCATCTCAGAACGCAGGCGTTATCAATACCGTTTCAGTAATTCTGATTACTTTGATATTGTCATATTTTACGCTTGTATTAGGAGAACTTGTTCCTAAGCGGTGGGCAATGAAGCATAAGGAGAAACTTGCAGACGCCGCGTGTGGTATAATTACGTTTTTAACAGTCATCTTAAAACCGATTATCTGGTTTTTAAGCGTTTCCACAAATGCCGTTCTGCGTTTGTTAGGGGTAAACCCGAAAGATGATAATGAAACCGTGTCGGAAGAAGATATTGTTTTAATGCTTGATGCCGGCGGCGATGAAGGAACTTTGAATAAAGAAGATATAAGGTATATAAAAAACGTCTTCAAACTTGACGGAATGACGGCAGAAGACGTAATGACACCTAAAATGCGTGTTTCATGCATTCCGGATACTATTTCGGACGATAAAATTATGGAAGAAATTCAAACGAAAAATTATTCCCGTTTATTCGGGCGACGTTGACAATATCATCGGCATTTTATATACGCGGGAATACCTTTTGAACCACGAATTGCCGGGATTCGAATTATCACAGATTTTGAAACCGCCTATGTTTGTTCCAAAGACAAAACGCTTGGATTTATTGTTCAAAGAAATGCAAAAAACGCAAACGCATATTGCGATTCTTATAGACGAGTACGGGATGACTTCGGGTATTGTTACGATGGAAGATATTTTAGAAGAACTTGTCGGTGAAATCTGGGATGAAAAAGACGAACCGATAGAGTTAATATACAAAGAAAATGATACAACTTATCGTATAAACACGGATATTTCCATTGACAATTTCTTTGACTTTTTTAATCTTTCTCCCGATGACAACTCCGAATCCACTACCGTTAACGGGTGGATTATTGAAAAATGTAATGAAATACCGTGCGAGGGATATTCTTTTGTTTATGAAAGTCTTTTGATAACAATCACAAAGGTTTCGAATACTCATACTCAGGAAATTAAAGTTGAAATTTCAAACGTTAAATCATTAGTGGTTAATGATGCGGATAAAGATTTGAAAGTCGTATTGGAATCTCTTCCTGCAACATTCGATGAAACGCAAGGACATTTGGTTGAAATCACAGAGCCGTCCGTTTTAGCTCGAATAGATGCTGTTATTCCGACAGCGAGTGTTGCCGGGGCAAACATTGCAAAAGCCGTGGGGAGTACAGGAGAAACACTATATAAGGTCGTTTTGAAAAACGGAGGACAATTGGTAGATTCCCGCACGGTTGCCGGAGCGAAAAGGGCAATCGCTATGGGAAAGAACGGAATTGCCGAACATGCGAACTTATTAGAAGTGAATCCATCCGAGCTTGGTAAAGTGGCAAATGTCGTGGCAACCGTGTTTAGCGTAGCATCGGTTATTGTCGGGCAATATTATATGCAACAAATCGACACAAAGATTGGGGCTATATCGAATGAATTAAAAGATATAGCATCAACCATTGATATTCAGTACAGAAGTCAAGCGGCATCGCTCATTGAGTCGGTTTACAATATTTCAAAATTTCAAGTGGATACCATTTCCAACGAAGAACTGCGTTTACGTGAGTTGGATAACATTCAAGAACTTCGGAAAGATTGCCAGACATTGCTTAATCAGGCAGAGGCAGAGATCGAAAAATATGAGTATCCGCTTCCGAGAGGAGCGATTGCGCACTTATCGGGATCGATTTTTATACCTTCGGCCTGAGAGTCGGTCTGATTGAAGTTTACCATACCGACGGGAAGTTCGTTTCCGCTCCAATATCCCCAAAGAATGCCGTACCAGGTGGAAACCTTATCCGCGTCGTCGCCGTAGCTCGTGTAGTCGAATTTCGGAGAGACCGTCCAGTCGCCGAAATATCCGAGATAAGGAACGCTCATAGTTTCGGTTTCGGAAGAAAGGATAATAAAGCCGTCCACGTAGTTTCCGCCGATAATATCCGCGTATTCGGAAAGATATTCTCTTGCCTTTTCGCCGAGAGTCAATGTCAGCGTAACCGAAACGCGTTCTCCCGCGGGGACGGTAAGGACGCCGTCCGAGTAATTTTCGCCGGTTACGACGAAAGAGCAGTCGTCGGTGAGATCGTACGCGCGAGGCATATGATAGCCTTCGTATATCGTCGAGGTCATCGTGCGGACGTCTATTTCGTAAGAAAGGTCGGCTTTTCCGAAATTAACGACGGTGAAGGGCATTTCATAGACGCCGATCATATCGGGATCGTCGGAAAGTTCGATTTTCGTGCGTTCCTGATCGGGAACTTCTATGTAAGCAGTGGCTTTAAGCGTTTCGGAAAGAGCGATTTCGCCCGCGCCCTGCTGACCGCAGGAGTATGGAGTATCGTGATGGGCGTATTCTTTGCGATTGCGCAGAAGAACGAAGATAAAGAAAAGGCAAGAAAAATGATTAAAAATTACGTCATCGGACTTGTCGTCATCTTTGCTATTCTCGTTGCTTGTCCGTATCTTGTAAAAGGTATTGCGGCATTGATTGCGGGGTAAAAAGACAAGGTTTTACAAAAAATTCAATTTCAGGGCGAGAAATCGGCTTGACAACACACTTAACTTGTGATATTATTATAGTGCAAATAAAAAGATTATTGCACGCATAAAATATCATAAGGAGGTGCGCAACAATGACTGTTATGCAATGTATCGACGAATTTGTTCGGAAAGCGGAATTAAGAGTTCCATTGTATACGAACGAGATTTACGAGTATGTAAAAACAAGGTTGCCCGACACGGATAAAGCAACTTTTAATATGACTTTGCAACGCTTTGAAAAGCGTAATCCCGACTTTGTGCGTTACCAAAAAGGTGTTTACTACAAAACGGTGCATACGCCTTTCGGCGTTGCGGGAATCGACACGACCGAGCTTATTAAAAGAACGTATCTTGTAAACGGCGATGAGGTAATCGGATACGAGTCCGGACCGTCCTATATGAATAAGATAGGGCTTACGACGCAAATGCCGAATATGACTTATATCGTAACCACGCGAACGAGATATACGACGGAAGATAATGCTCATGTACGGTAAGGAAGCAAGCAACCGAAAACAAGAGATAGACCGCCAGCACTACACTATTCCGAACCAAAGACCAAAAGATAAGCATTGTGGGAAAATCTAAACTTTTGGATTTTCCTACAATGCCAACTACGGCGGAATCCCTCCCACTCCTTATATCTTTCTGTATACATTGAATTTGTATTTAGTAAAATGCAGACAACACCACGGATCGGCTTTTGGCTGGACAATTCCAACCAAACACCAC
>ERZ779821.227-NODE-227-length-22503-cov-4.61066_pt1 | contig 22503 bp, 19 predicted proteins | sample MGYA00511884_ERZ779821 | MGnify/ENA primary metagenome ERZ779821 (study PRJEB29588, sample SAMEA2152664) | human gut metagenome | biome: human gut; feature: human-associated habitat; material: faeces | place: Denmark | collected 2008/2010 ... | reverse complement strand
AAATCCTTATATTCAATTCCGGCGGAGCGCAGATCCGCCGGCACAATAGCTTTGTTGGTTATTGTCGCAAGCACTACGCGAATTTATGATAAGAATCCACAAAACATTTGACTTTAACTCCTAGCCAACTTGTTGGCGATAACTCCTCTAACTACTTTAACTCCAAATTACAATATACCCCTCTTACCTCCTTCGCTATCTTGTCCCAGTCATACTTTGCCATGTCGTAGTCTATGTGCTGTGGCTCACGGCTTATCACCTCTTTCAGTTTCTTCGCCAGCTCATCCACGTTGCCCACCGGGAAGTAGTCGTCTTTGTCGAGGCCCACCTCCAGGTTTGCCGGTATGTCGCTCACTATCACCTTCACGCCGTAGCTCATCGCTTCAAGCAACGCTATCGGCAGGCCCTCATGACTCGACGGCAGACAGTAGCACATGCAGTTAGTCAGCAGCGAGTGCAGCTTACGGCCCTTCACAAATCCCGTCAGCACCACGCCGTTCTTCCTCGCCATCTCTTTCAGTCCCCTTGAGTAGTCGTCCTCAAAGTCTGTGTCACCAGCCAGCACCAGCTTTATGTCATCGTCACCGCCGTCTTTACTTTTTAATTTTTCGTTCTTAATTCTACTGAACGCTTCCACCAGATGGTGCAGGTTCTTTTCCGGCACAAAGCGGCACATCCCCAATATGTAGCGTCCCTTCCTGATGCCCAGTTCCTCAAAATACTCGGGATAGTCGCACACCTCAGGCTCCGACACGCCGTTATATATCAGATGCACGTTCTTTGTACGTCCGTATTTCTCCTTAATCAGGTTGCGTATCACGTCGCTGATCACTATTACATCGTCAGCAAACATACACCCCATGCGCTCACCCAGCTTCAGCACCGCTTTGGCAGCCCTGCCCCATTTGTCCCTGTCGTAGTCAGGACCGTGATGCGTAAACACCACCTTCATGCCCAGCATCTTGGCGTATGGCACCAGCAGAGCCGGCCCTATGGCGTGTATGTGCAGTATGTCTGCCCCCAGTTTCTTCGCCTTGTTTATGGCTCTGTACGTATGTATAATGGCTTCAAACGACTTCTTTTTCGGTGTCTCAATGTCCACCAGCTTTACGCCTTTCCATTCTTTCAGGCCGTCGCTGACATAGCTTTTACGCCTTATCACCGTTACGTCTTCGCCCATGGCTGCAATTCTCGGAAACAGTTCCTCACAGTGCGTCTCCACTCCGCCCATGACATTAGGGATGCCACGGGTACCGGTAACAACAATTTTCATCAAATTTTCCGGATTAAAAATAAATCATTACTTTTGCCTCGTCATAAGCAAAAGTCCATGTCAAAGTTTTTTCTCAATATAAAAGAATCAGCCCAACACGCCGGCATAATTCTTCTTTCGTGCCTCTCCGCCCTTTGGCTGTTGATTAGAGGCAGAAGGATAAAGTAAATACGTTTATATTTTTATAAACATTATAATCCAAATAATGTACGTGTAAGCTGCCAACGTTTTAAAACATATCTATGTAACAACATAGGAATGATTACACCTACAGCTATAACCACAATCGCTTCAGGCAAAAATACATACCATAAATTGCTGTCTAATGGTAATTTTCTGAATACAGCTTTTGCAAATCCTTCAAATGTTGTGTGAAATAGATATATTATATAAGACGACATAGACACAATCATCAGAATATGATTTTTGCCCACTTCTTGATATTTACAGATAAGTTTTGATATTTCAATTACAAAGAATATTCCTATGTAGGGCAGTAGAATATTTAATGTTGTTTTCAGCACATCTGAATTTAAGTCTGAAAAATATAAATATTCACAAACAACAAAAGCCACTATTGCAAAAATAACTTTGTTTATTGAATAATCCTTTAAGAATTTATGTATAAAGCCGTTTTCAAAAGCAAATACACCTAAAGTAAAAAATACTATCATGTTTTTACATTCTGCTATACAAAACTCTTTAGGCAATGCCATAGGTATGTAATGAATAATTAAGCAGATTAAAAATAATATTGTTCTGCTCCTTTGGGTTTTAAATATCGGTAACAATACGAACATCCACCATAACGCCCATATAAACCACAAGAAATAGCCTGCTTCAGGTAAATAAAACATTTTAAAATATGACGTCCATGTAACAGGATTATCAACGCTCATATTTCCTTGTGTCAACATCTTTATGCTTATCACTATGACAGATGTCGTAAAATATGGTATCATCAATCTTTTTATTTTCTTTACTAGGAAATCACCATATCCGATATCTTTTTTAGTAGCAATATATACGTATCCGCTTGCGAACATAAACAACGGCATGTGAAATGTATATATCACGTCATGTATTAATTTATACCATTCTGGAGAGTTGTCCGGGATGTAATGTCCAACTACTACAAGAATTATACAAATAGCTTTAGCTATATCTAATGAAACAATTCTATTTGTTATCATACTTTATTATTTAACAACTAATATGAAAACACTTTCTATTGAAGAATATGGCCAACATAAATTTTTCATGCCCCCTTTCATCTGGCCAGAAACAAAAGGAAAGATAATCAAATAATTGCAAAATTGTTTTTAGATAATATTTTACAATTACTTCTTTTGAAGAAGTTTATTTTCAACCTTATTCATCACATAATATTTCATTATGTGAGCAAAACAAATAACTCCACATATTGTTAATATTGACGTAACAATATATAGAATATCATTTTGACTAATGTATTTTTCTAAATGAACCTTTTCAATAACTCTATATATTAACATATGTGATAAATATATTTCCATACTGATATTACTGAGATATTTCAGAACCCGATTACTTAACAACTTTGTATTTGTTCCTATCGCAAATAATATCCATAGTGCAAACAGGCACAATTCTGCAATGTATCCTAAATTGGCAGAAAATAGATGCTTAAATGCAAAATAACATATAGTGAGTAAAATAGTTACAATTGCACATAGAATATTATATCTTTTAGCAAATTCAACGATTCCATGTCTATACAGATAAATTAGTCCACCTGCTAAGAAATAAGGAGCACAGAAAATAAAATTTCCTCTAGTAACCCCACCTGATACAAACTCTGCGTTCATTGCTATTATTACGAATAATAATGAAACAAGAAAAGAGCCCCATGCCCGTTTCTTAGTGTCAAGCATAAACACAAAGAACGGAAATAATAAATAAAACAAAAATACTATACCAAGAAACCAACCGACACCTATTACCGTGATATTATGTGCAGGCAAAAGTCCAAAACATAAAGTTAGATTTGCATATACCTGATAAAATGTTTCTACGCTTGGTTCAATCAAGAAATCTAACAAACATAAAAATGCGAAAAATGGCAATATTCTCAAATATCTTTTTTTGTAAAAAGAATTTGGTGAGATACTGCCTTCTTTTATTCTTTGATAATATCCACAACACATCGAAAATGCACTTACCAGCATAAATAACAATGTAAAATCTGTAAAAAATGGTATCAATGTTTGCGTACAATAGTTCTCAGATGGCTTTACAGATATATTTGCCAATATGTGCATCAATACTATTCCTATTGCTGCATATGCTCTTATTCCGTCTAAAGATGAGTAATGTTCCTTTGTATTCATGTTTTCTTATATATAGATCTTGCTTTATTGTCTAAATCTGTTTTTAATTACTTCTTATGGCGTCAAAAAGAGTTGGCATATTGTCCCAATGAACTTATGCTCCATCAGAACAATAGCCAACATATTATTTACGAAGAAAAAGAACTTATACGAATAATATTCACAATACAATTGAATTTTTCACTCTTCGTTCTTCGCTCTTCACTTAAATTATTATCTGTCAAAGTCCAAGTCTCCCTGTTGCGGGTCTTGTCCTACTTCGCAGTATTTAAAGTCTAAGCAGGCAGGTTTGCCTTGCATTGAACGTAGTTTGTTCTTCAAAGCCCACTTCAGCGGATACTTTATATATTTGTGCATCACAGGACTTGCCGTGCCAACCATCCAGCAGTTCTTCGGGCATTTGCGCACCTTTGCACGCACTCTGGCAGCCTGTTCGCTGTTCCATATAGTCATAAAGTCGGCATCGTGTATGTTGCCCATGCTCCAGCTCTTCGGCGTGTCGCTTCCTGCCGGTTTCAGTTTGTCGTTCGACACGTTGTTAGGATCTGCAGCCAGTTTCTCGTTATATTCTGCCACAGTCATGTCGTCGCCGTCCAGCTTTGTCTTATTTCCGGCGTTCTTGTCGTCCATTCTTGTCTCCAGTCCGTTACACGGCATCACCTCTCCCCACGGGTCAATAAAGAAGTTAGCCGTACCGGCCTCACATGGCAGCATGCGGCGGTTACCTTCAATATAGTTTATCAGTCCCATGTTAAACCATGCACGGAACCAGCTCTTCGGGCTTTTCTCCTTCAGCTGCCAGTCGATGAGTTTCCTGAAGTTTCCGCACACCTCGTCATGGTTTGTAATCTTGTTATCCCCCTTATGGAAATAATAAGAATTGTGGAAAGCCGCAGTTGCAAACTCCAGTCCCATTGACAGAGAGAGCTGATATAGTTTGAGCATGTCTCCAGAGTTATAGTTGCTCACAGTACAGCCAAAGCCAATATCCTTCAAACCCATACTCTGAAGAGTCTTTAATGTCTTGATAGCTTTGTCAAAAGTTCCCTGACGGCCTCTAAGCTCATCATTCTTTTCTGCAAGTCCTTCAATAGATATGCGAATACCGATGTTCGGAAATTTCTTAGCCAAAGCTATTACCCTATCCTGAAACCATCCCGACGTAGATATCACAATGCGGTCAGTATGCTTATAGCACTCTTCAACTATTTCATCCAGGTCTTCACGGATGAAAGGTTCACCACCTGTCAGGTTTATGAATTTTAATTTGGGAAGCGAACGAAGGTCAGAGGCTTTTAATTCCTCTTTCTTATCAGTAGGATTTTTCCAAATGTTACACATCACGCAACGCATCGGGCATCGATACGTCAGAATAATACTTGCGTCTGTAGGACGCGGCACATTCATGTTTGCCATAATCTTTTTACTTTATATTGTATTTAAATAAGATGCAGAATTATAAGACTATTTCTGTATTAGTATTTGTAGTTAAAGAAGTTATCGCCAACAAGTTGGCTAGAAGCATATTTAAGTGAAGAACGAAGAGGGAAGAGTGAAAAATCCATGTGCAAACGTAGTGCTTATAAGTAGAAGCCACAAGACTATTGGATTTTTCGTTTTTCACTTTTAACTTTTCACTTTCGTAAGACACACTACGTTGGGTAATGTTCCGGGGGATTTTCAATCCGCCGGTAAGAAGTATAAGAAACAAAGTTCAGCGTTAGCTAATTTTCAATCCGCTAACTTTCTATTTCACATTATATCGCAATTTTATGCTAACGTTGGCTATTGGATTTTTAACTTTTCATTTTTCACTTAAATTAGCGGTATTTTAAGCGGATTGAAATTAGCTAACGCTGACCGTTGGTTCCTAATACCCAATTCCGGCGGAGCGCAGATCCGCCGGTACATTACTCTTGTGGATTCTTGTCGCAAGCACTACGTTGGCTATTGGATTGACTAACGTCGAACTTTGTTTCTTCCCTCTTCGTTCTTCACTATTCACTTATATACCTCCATTATCCTCTCATAATAGCTTTCGCTGTTATATCTCTTTTGTGAAGTCAGGGCTATATCTTTATAGTCGAATGTATGTTGCCACATGGCTTCAATCTTGTTTGTCAGATCATCCACGCTGCGGCTTTCAAAGGTCATGCCTGTTACGCCGTTTTCTATCAGTTCAGGTATTCCGCCTATACATGCGCCCAGCACCGGCGTACCCAGACATTGCGCCTCAATCACCGACAGCGGGTTATTCTCATACCATTCTGACGGTATCACCGTGAAGCGCGCCTTACCCACAATGCTCTTTATCTCGTCCCACTGCTTATAGCCCAGGAACTCAACATTTGCTTTTAATTTTTCACTCTTAATTTTTAAATCTTCTTCAAGCGGTCCTCCTCCAATCACTTTTAGCTTATACGGCAGGTTCTTTGCTGCCTCTATCAGCGTGTTCACGCCCTTTTCGTGGCTCAGTCGTCCCACGTAGCAATAATAGTCTTCCTTGCCGTATTCGTCTTTCTTGCATTTGTCCACGTCAATAAAGTTGCACAGTGTCATCAGCTTCTTCTTGTCAAATCCTCCCTGTGCCATTTTCTCTGCCATAAACTGGCTGGGACATACAAACACATCCGTGCATGCCTCCAGGCGCTCCCTGTTCCATTTTACGGCCTCTTTATATCCAATCATCGATGCCAGCGCAGAGCCTTTCATGCACTTATACGTCTTGCAGTTACTCTTGTCGCCGTTGAAGCACAGCTCACATATATCGGTGCCGTTGCGCAGGCAGTCATATCTTGGGCACAGCAGCTTATAGTCGTGCAGAGTCCATGCCACCTTTATCCCCCGCTTATGCGCCAGTTCCGCCATCACAGGCGACAGCTGTGTGTGTATGTTGTTTAGATGCACTACGTCCGGCTTAAAATCGTCCAACAATCTGTTAAACTTCGTCTTCACCTCGTTAGAGCCGAACGGACGTGTAAACGCCATCAGCTTACTCATGTTCTGCGGAAAATATTTGCTCCATGGCGTACTTATATTTTCCGGATATTCCATAGCAAACACTGCCACTTCATGACCGTGCTGCTTTAACAGCTGCTCTAAGTTGAGCATGTATATGCAATCACCGCCACGGCGGTAATAGAATTTATTGGAAAGTAAGATTTTCATTGTGATAGGTAATAAAAAAAGTACTTATTTCTTTTAATCACATAATATTGATAAATAAAATTAAGCACTATATTTATTGTAATAATATCTGTTTGATTATCGTTTAAATCTTTTTTAATATTCTACGATAAAAATCCATAAACTTTTATGAAATTTTGGCATGCTCCATCCCAAACAAGTTGCATTTTAATCTTATCCGAAGCATTTTTTCCCATGTTTTTCAATATTTCTGGCGTAGTAAAAAGTTCATGTATCTTATTTATCCATTTATCAGCATCAAGGTTACCATCAATTATTATTCCATCTTTATTATTTTCTATTAAAACTTCTGAACCGGCTGTCATCGTTGATAATACAGGACATCCAAAATACATTGATTCTAATATAACCATTCCATATATTTCATAGCTAGAAGCTATAAGAAACAAATCAGCAGAAGCATAAAGAGTTGGTAAATCTTCTTGATTTTTCTTACCTAGAACTATAACATTATTAATGTGGTCATTCGTTATTGTGCATTTTATTTGTTCAAATAACGGCCCGTCACCAACAAGAACTAAGCAATAATCATCAGATAGCTGTTTCATTAGTTTTAATAGAAATAATGGATTTCTTCTTGATTCCATTTTCCCAATATATAGCAAAAGTTTTTTATTTGTCAGCCCATATTTTTGTCTGAAATCATTTTCTATTCTACAATTATTAAATTTGCTTTCATCCAATCCTATAGGAGTAATTACCACTTTTTTATTGCTATATTTATTTACATATCTTTCAGCAGCATCTGTTTTACATCCTATTGCATCAACATTTTTTAATATACTTTTTCCAAATGTACAATTAAAAATTTTCTCAAGTTGCTTTAATACAGGTTTTTGTGTGGTATTATAATTACCTTGTATCAACACACATCGTGTATTGTTATTCTTTGCCCATTTTGAAACTAGAAACGACATATACATGCCAAATTCATGTATTTGTATGACATCAGGCTTTAACAGATTCAAAAGTTTCTTCCAACCATTAAATATACATAAAGATTGATTAATAGAATGATATTTTAGATAGTATATATCTAAATTACAACTACAATTTCCATATTTAATATGATTTGATTCTGGTCCTCCCATAATCAATGAAACCTTATATCCTTTTTTTATGAGGGCTTTAGCTAATCCTAGTTCTTGACAATTGTAAGTGTTGTAATCAATATAGGATCCTGAAGTACGGAAAATAACAATGTGAATATTCTTTGTTTTAATTGTATCCAGCATATTGAAATTAATTTTCAATTGAAAACATATTCGAAATAAATATCATATTTAACGAAGGCATGATTTGTGACTTATCGTATGATAAAAATGATTTTTATATTATTGTTTCTACTATTATTGATAGTAGTTATAAAATCATCTTATATAAGTAATGCAATATAAAAAGACATATAGTCTGATACATTATTATTTGCATTAATTATGTATTAAATACCAAAAATGCAATTCAATCTGTTGTATATCAGAATATTACGTCAAGCCAATTTGAATTTATATTATCTATATTTCTTATTATGCGAATGAAAATAGTATGTCTGCTTATTAAGCTTTTATCTTATTAGCAATATTTATTTTATAAGTATAATTAATTTTAATGGGAAAGCAATGATTTAATTTTATTTATTTTTCTTAATAAAGATTGATACTTAAATTTAAAATATGGAAAATATAATGCATGATGCTTAACAGCATTCTTTAAAAAAGAAATATTTATATTATTTTCATACGATAAAAATTTATTGGGTATAATTATAAATGATTCATCAGGATATATATTTATTTCTAGAATTCTTTTTTGAAAATGGACATACATAATTTCTTCTTTCTTTAAACATTGATTTTCTATAAATACTCTGAACAATTTACCTTTGTTGAAAACATAAATAAATTTCTGTCTTCCTCTATCTTGTTGCTTTTTATGGACGGTATGAAAATTGTATTTTAAGTAATCTATATCATCAAAAAGAATTACATCATAAAAAGTATCTCTATTATTCTTGTACCAAAAATCGCCTATTCCATTTGTTTCATCAAAACAAAAACTTTCTGGAGAGGAAAAAACTTTTTTATACGTAATAGGATGTATTTTTTTAAAATAACTATTTACCTTATCTGTGTTTCTATACAATGAAAAATGACCACGTCTTAAAATTTTATCATACTTGTCTAATATATCATTTGTGATAAACTTTCTGATGTCACCGAAAATAAGATCTTCATCACAATGTCCCCAAAAATCATATTCATTTATGTATTTTTCAAATATATATCCAAACGCAGGTCTGAAATCACATAATTTATAAGCTTTTGGAATACATATAGGAAAATCAAATTTAGATTGTATATAATCGACTAAATCAACAAATGATATATTGATAATCTTTAAGTTTTTAGGAGTATTTATAATATTTGTTTGATCTGTAATAAGAATAAAATCAATTGATGGATTATATTCTATACTTTTTAGCCAAAATTCAAAGTAATTTCTAAACTTACCATACCAAATAAGTAACAATACTATTTTTTTCATCTTTTGCCAAGAAAGTTAAATTATAAAATCATTTATTAAAAGAAATCTATAAGTAAGTTATTATTAGCCCATTTCGTAATAGCATCAATCTGAATATCATTCTTATCATGATTAACATTCTCTATACATAAGGCTGTTTCTTGTGATGATAACACGGTAATAAAGCCAAACCTTGCTCCTGTATGAACTACTTTCGTGCCATTAAGTCTACACATAAAATTCAGCCATAGATCATCACCATTTATACACGTTGATTTAATTGCCTCAATATTAAAAATATTGTTGTTATAACAATGTGGCGGATAAAGTACTCCTCCAATACCTGTTGGCATGATATTACTCACGGGAATCATAAAATTATCAACCTTATCCCAATTTCTGTACGATTTTTCTTTATTAATTTTAATCCCTCTATTACATATTACACAATCAGAATATTTATCGTGAGCATCTAATAATGTCCTTAAAAGTATAGGAGAATACAGAACGTCATCATCTACAGTTACAACTATGTTGTTAGGATACTCTTTAAAAGCATAATAATACTTTTTATGAGACTTTAAATCATCACTGACAAAACGTATGTCCAGTCCTTTCTCAATCAAATTAGTCAACGATTTTGGCAATGAATCTAAACCTTTCGGAAACTGATTTTCAGACAGCCATAATATTACTTTAAAATTATCAACGAGTTTCTGATTTAATAATGTTTCAATAACCATCCACAATTTAGATATTCTTGCTGGATATGACGTTAAAGACACAATTAGCGTATCGTCACTAATATAAGTCTTATCCGTTTTTGCCCTCAAAGCATATCGCACATATATATTAGCAGAAACCCTGATTGCATATCTTAAAATTCTCAATAAAAGATAATTCGTTGAGATTTGACTGTACCATTTATCAAAATACTGTAACATATTAAATATTCTTCAATGTTTCTGATAAATCCTGCTTTGTCCACCCTTGTTTATTCATATTCCAAGAATGATATTTTGAATAAAATGGCATAAACTTCTTTATACTATTTTTTATCTTTAATTTTTTGTAATTAATTTTCAATCTATCGATAATTTCTTTTGGCGCAGAAAATTTTGATAAAATATCTATATTTTCAAGAATACTACGATCATAACTATCTGTTGATGCACCAGCATTATTATCAAATAAACCAACTAAAGTATCTATATATTTGTATTTTGCTCCATTCTCAAATGCTTCAATAAAGAAACAATAATCTGCACTGTTCTTATATTCTAAATGAAATGGATATTTTAATTGTAATGTTCTACGAATAAAAGTAGACGGATGATTAACAGGCATTGCCTCAAAGTAGTGACGATGCAATATAGAAGGCTTCATGTCTTTATAACCATAATCTTTGAAATAACGGGAATTACATAAAATAAAGTCCTCACCATTATCTCTATATTCTGAAAACACTTTGTCTATAGCATCGGGAGTTATAAAATAATCGCCACAATTACGAAATATTATCCACTCACCTGTTGCTGTATTTGCACCTTTCTGCATGGCATCATAAATGCCTTTATCTGGTTCACTTATCCAACGTAGCTTACCTTCATATCTCTTTATAATATCTAATGTACCATCTTTGCTCGCTCCATCAACAACAACATACTCCAAATTTGTATATGTTTGCTTTAATACATTTTTTATTGTTTTCTCTATGTTCTTTACATCATTATAAACCACTGTTATTACTGATACTTTTACATTACTTTTCATAGACACATCTTTTATTTAACAACTTCATTTTATCCATATATACAATTAGCATCATTGGTAAAACTATATTTTCTGTATACGATATTGTAGCTCCGGAAAATGAACCAAAAATATAATTGAATAAATATAAGAACAGGCAAAATACAATCATATTAATCTTCCTGTTTTTATATGCCTGAACTAGCATTATTCCCCATATTACAAGATATATGGCCATACCTACAAATCCCAACCTACATATTAGATTTCCATAGGCTATATCTGGAGTTGATAACTGAACAACCTCTCCTGTTTCCCTATTCTTTAATCCTATATTAAAATGATACATTTTACGAACTAATTCTTTTTGTTGATCACTCAACAATCCCATACCAAAAATCTGTTCTCCTATAGAGCGGTCTGCAAGATATGCCATTCGTTCATATACTAATGCAAATCTATATGTCATAGTTCCAGCAAATTGCCCATTAACATTCATAAAATCTCCAGATATAATAGCTTGTAAATCACCTCCAGTAGATTTATCATCGCTTTCAAAACGTTCCATTAATATAGGCATAAAAGGTGTAATTGCTATTAGTCCTAAAAGCCCATATTTTACTATTTTTTTGTAAGAACCATTTAGATATAAACCAATCAGTATAACCATTATTGTTCCTGCAATTTGAGTTCTGCCTTGTGTACATAATAAGGCAACAAACATTATTGCTATAACAATTGTATTTTTCCATCCTTTAAAATATTTTGAATAGAATATAAGTAGGAATAATGAAATATCCAAGAATGGTGGAGCATTATAATATCTAAATGTACCATCCACACTGTCATTCGAATAATTTTGTTCACTATCAGGCAAAGTAGGCAGACCTGATTGACATTGTATGATATATAGTACAGATGTTATAAGTGTGATATAAATTATTTTTTTTAAAATCCATTCTAAATCAGAACTTTTTATTTTCCTTATAAAGAAAAATGCAAATATTATGAAATACCGTCTACCTCCTTGAATAATTTGTATTATATCTAATTGATAAAATAACATAGAAAATAATACATTAAAGAGCATAAAAACAAGAAATATCTTTAGCCATTTTTCTATATTAATATTGTGGACATATTTTATATGTTTTTCATTGAAATAAGAATATAAAAATATTATTACAAAATATAATAAAGCAGCATCTTGATTTTTAAAACCAATAATATTATCGGTTAATAAGACAAAGCCTCTACTACAAAATGACAAAAAAATCAATAAACTGTATTTCTTTTTACCATTTATATACAGAATTATTGATATTAACAGTAACGCGATACCAAGCATTGTATTTTTATTTAATAGTGTTCAACTAAATATCCGTAATTCGTAAGCTTTCCATTTAGATATTTTATATAATTTCTTCTTCTTTGTAACTTATTATAAGGATTATTCTTCAAATACACTTCTAAAGCATTATTATTACAAGGCTCATTTAATATTGAATCCAAATGAAATATATTTATATTATTAAACTCTACATTATCTAATTCATTTTTGAAAGTCTCTATCTGCCTTAATGATATATCTGTGAAATAATCTGTAAGGAAATAATCTATTAAGACTGTTTGATTTTGCCAATAAGTAATAAGAGCTTTATAAATAAAATTTGCATATTCATTTCCTTTTGGAATATACATAAGAGCAATGTTCCACCTACAATGTGATACACACTCTATTTCTTTTTCATATAATTTTGTAGTCCAATATTTTGATGTATCTGAAATAGATATTTGTTTTGTAACAAATGTTGTAGCATCAATCCATAATCCACCATACTTATTTAATAATGCAAAACGTAAAATATCAGAAAATTCTGTTAATGTAATACTTGTATTGTTTAGTTTTCTCCAGATAAATGATGGAAGATCGATATATTCTTTTACGTTAGATAATGAAAGTAAATGAAAATTCCAATCATTGCAATTTCTTTTTATACTATTAATACATAATTTTATCAATTCAGGAGCATTGTCAAATCCTTGAGCCCAGAAAACCCATAACTCATTTGATGGAGAAACTTCATTAGTGTTATTTATATCATTATCATAATTTATTATTTCTTTACAAAGCCATTTCTCAATATAAAAATGTTTAATTTTTATAATTTCTTTTCTAAATCTTTTATTCTTGCATATGCGTAATAACGTCTTTATAAAAAATAGTTTAAAGCCAAAGCTATATAAATATAAAATATAATTTTTCATTCAATCAATATTTATTATAATAGTTTTTCAGTTTTTCAATATTTGATAAATACAACCAATTCTTACTAAACCATTCAATTTTATTATTCCACCATTTACATTCTAATAAAAAGTTTATTGTTTCTTCATCAAAACGATATTTCATAACTTTAGCTGGTACGCCACCAACTATTGCATAAGGAGGCACGTCTTTAGTTACAACAGCACCTGTCAAAACCATCGCACCATCTCCAATCTTGACACCCTGTACTACTTTAACATCATACCCAATCCAACAATCAGAACCTATCACTACAGAATATGGCTCTTCTTGATAAAGAATTTCGTCATATAAATTCTTATTTGCAAACGTATAACCATTTTGTTTTCTAATAGAGAAAAACATCGGGCATGTCGTTGCAAATGGATACGTATATGGATGTCGACCAACAACAGTACAAAACCTTCCTCCTATAGAAGTAAACTTTCCAATTTTTCCATAACATCTGCTTTCTTCTCCTATATATGAGCCATAACCCATATAACCTTTAAACTCTGTATTATATCCGATTTTGTTTGCTCCTTCAAATATAGAATCTTTAGATATTATAGAGTTATAAGAAAAAATCAAAATATTACGCCATTTATGCTTCAAATAAATATAATCAAAAATTTTCTTTATATTAAATATCATCATTGGACAAAACTCTTAAGTTTATCATACCATCTCTTATATGCACTATCTTTTAAATGTATTCCATCTTTAGTTAAGGACATAGGCATTTCGTTATTTTTTACATATAAGCTAAACAAATCAACAAACATACAATGTTGTTTAACTGCAAGCTTTTTTATCAGCTTATTGGCATCAGCTATTTTATCATTACTTCCATAATCAGTATTTCTAGAACTATTTACCGGCAAAATACTTTGTAAATAAATATCCGCATCGGGTACAGCCTTTTTAATAGAATCAACCAATAATTTATACTTTTCATAGAACGTCTTTAGCTCCATGTCTTTTAAACCGTTAATTCCAGCCATAACAAAAACTTTTTCAGGGGAAACTGCTTTTATAGTTTCTATTCTCCTCATCATGCCGTTTATTTTGTCTCCCGGATATCCAAGATTTACAACTTTTTTATCAGGAAAAGCCTTGTTAAAGGCACCATAATATGTTATTGAATTACCCAAAAAAACAATATCAGCATCATAGTCTAATTTTTTTATAGTATTTTCCCAACCTTTTACAGCCCAATAATCAGGCTCTTTTTCGGGGGGGGATAAAATACCCATTTTTATTTTCAATTTATGTATATAACCACTTTTCTTTGCTACATAGCCCAATATTAATAATGTTACTATATTCGTTATCACAAAAATTTTATTTATTTTTTCCATAAACCATGAGCTTTTTGATTCAATATCTTATTAATCTGAATAGTAAAGAAAATACTATATATAATATTTATAAATATCATCGAACACAGGACACCATACGCACCAATGAAATTTCCCAATAACAAAGACAATGGTATATGTAAAACTAAGCCTATAAGAGTAACATACAATTGAAGTTTTATAGTTCCTATACCATTAATTAGATTCACCTGTAATGAATCCCAATTATTAATCATCATATATAATGCTACGAGCAATGTCATCAAGAATGGAATATCTGCTTTATCCCCTATCCATATCCTATAAGCAATAGGAGAAACCACAACCATTATTATCATAATAACAACAGACAACAAATAAACTTTTGTCATTTTTCTGTAAACAGACCTCATCCAGTTAAAATCTCGTTTTGTATATGCATCAGTAAAGGCTGGCCATAAAGGAGATAATATTATTGTGTATGCCATCATTGCAATTCCTATGTATTTGTAAGATATATTATAAGCTGTAACTTCTTGAGGACCAGAAATATTGCTAATTAAAATATTAGTACACTGAAAAAGTATTACAACTTGAAGCTGAATGATAAAAAAACTTGCTCCAAGATTGAACAGGTCTTTTATATATTTTTTTTCAATCGCCTTTATACTTGGTGCAACTTTATTAAATTTTTTATGATAAAGTATTAGCGATGCTATAATCACAATAATAACAGGCATCATTGATAATGCGAATGCCAATGCCATTAATGACGGTGGACATGTTTTTGTAAGTATAAAAATAGCAACTAATGATAAAATATTACCTATAACAGGAAATGAAGATGATAATGCAACTTTCTGATAGGCCGCTATTACTGCAGTTAAAACATTAACTATCATCTGCAAACAAAAACAAGCTGACAAAACATACAATGCTTTTATTATATCATCATTATATACTTCTTTTACATTTAAAAAACTGGCCCAATTAATATGCGGTATTATTATTTCCAATATTATACATAATGGTATGAAAATCAATACCATCATAAAATAGGTGGTGCTGACCAGTGCCTTTCCACGTTTCCAGTCGTTTAAAGCTATAGCTTCAGCAAGTTTGTTTTTTAATCCCAAGGTGAAACCTACATCAAAGAATCCAAGCCAAACCATTATCGAAGATATTGTTAACCATATTCCATATATCTCAGACGATACATATCCTAAAGTTAACGGGACCAACAATAAAGATACTATTATACTTATGCCTTTAACAAAGAATGAACCTATAATATTTTTCTTTACCGCTACGCTACGCGAGTTTCCTCCTGTTATTAATTTCTTTATACTTAAATCCATACGATTAATTAAAAACCTAGAGAGTACATTAATACACGCAATTTTAATTAGTGTTTAGCTCTATCGCTATATTTATTTTTGTATTTATGAAATCAAAGTCTATTACTTGAGAGCTTCTTCTATATAATTTCATCAAACAAAAATCTTAGTCTCTTCTAAATATATCTCTTGTATAAACCTTGTCCTTTACATCATCCAGACAGCTGTCGTATCTGTTGGCAATGATAGCCTTAGACATAGACTTAAATTCGTCCATATTATTAACAACCTTTGAGCCAAAGAACGTGCTACCGTCTTCAAGTGTTGGCTCATAGATAATGACTGTTGCGCCTTTAGCCTTAATACGTTTCATTACCCCCTGTATTGAGCTTTGGCGGAAGTTATCACTATTTGACTTCATCGTAAGGCGGTAAACACCGATAACACACTGATGCTCCTGCTCAGGATTGAAGTCGCCACGGTTGAAATAGTCATAATATCCTGCCATCTTCAACACCTGATCGGCAATGAAGTCCTTACGTGTGCGGTTGCTTTCAACAATGGCATGTATCAGATTCTCAGGCACGTCTGCATAGTTTGCCAACAGCTGCTTCGTGTCTTTCGGCAGGCAGTAACCGCCGTAGCCGAAGCTCGGATTGTTATAGTGTGTGCCGATTCGCGGGTCAAGGCATATACCTTGAATGATGGCCTGAGTGTCAAGTCCTTTAACTTCTGCGTATGTGTCAAGTTCATTGAAATAGCTTACACGCAGAGCCAGATATGTGTTGGCAAAAAGCTTTACAGCCTCTGCCTCTTTGAGTCCCATAAACAAAGTGTCGATGTTCTCCTTTATGGCACCCTGCTGCAGCAGTTCGGCAAATGTCCTGGCTTTCTCCTCCAGATTATCGCCGGCAATGGCCTTTATAGCCTCGTTCTCGTCATCGCGTCCTGCAATATGCTTAGGATATCCTACGATGATACGGCTTGGATAAAGATTGTCATACAGTGCCTTGCTCTCTCTCAGAAACTCCGGCGAGAACAGCAGGTTAAACTTCTTACCCTGCAGCTTTGCGTCGTTCTTGAAACGCTCTGCATACTTGACATAAAGGCTTCGGCAATAGCCTACGGGTATGGTGCTCTTTATCACCATCGTGGCATCAGGATTGACATCCAGCACAAGGTCGATAACCTCTTCTACATGACTTGTGTCGAAATAGTTCTTCACAGGGTCATAGTTTGTCGGGGCTGCTATAACCACATAATCGGCTTCCTTATATGCAGCTGCACCATCAAGCGTTGCTGTCAGGTTTAGTTCTTTTTCTGCGAGATATTTTTCTATATAGTCATCCTGTATAGGACTTATCTTGTTGTTTATTTTCTCTACCTTTTCAGGTATTACGTCAACTGCAGTTACTTTATGGTGCTGGCTTAAAAGTGTTGCGATACTAAGTCCTACGTAGCCTGTTCCGGCCACAGCAATCTGTAAGCTATTAAAATCTTTCATATTTTATATTTTTACTGATATCCTAAAATTCTTATTTAAAAAGTAATCACAATCTTAATCTGATAAATCAATATTCGCCAATGAGTCAGAATAAAATATATGAAATATAATTATCACTAAATTAAATCATATACAATTATCCTGCATTATTTTCTTAAATGATTCTGCCCAAGAATGCCAATTTAGTTTCTCGTTAAAAAGTTTTATTCCACCCTGACCTAACTTTTCAAACTCGTTATTTTTCAAGCTCTCTTCTATTTTGTCAGCAAATTCCTTTCCTTTGGCTGTCAACGGAAGCTTATAGCCATTAATCCCGTCAATGACATAATTACCTATACCTCCGGTGTTATATGTAAATATAGGCAAACCATATGCAGAAGATTCTGAAAATACAATACCGGCACATTCAGCACGCGTGGGCAGAAGGAATATATGCGACTGTCTTATTGTGTCTATATATTTCTGATATTGGTCAGGATAGTTTTTGTTTAAGAAACCTATATTTTCTACGTATGGCAGATTTGCATATCGCTGCGGTACATCTCTTAATCCTACTAAAAGAAGTTTGGATGTTATGCCTTTTTCATTCAGTTGACGCACAGCGTCAATTGCTATCTCTGCACCCTTGCGTTTCCAGTCTACGCCAGAAAACAGGATGTTAAGAGTTCCATCTTTATAAGGCTTTATATGGAATATATCTTTGTCCTCAAGATTGGCTCCAAATTCTATTACATAATTACGATCAGGATTGCCATTATAGTCATTTACAACTGAGTCTGCTGCCCATTTAGATGCACGTATGTTTATATAGCTATTTTGTATGCCTAAACGCTCTGTTTCATTTCCTTGTTTTATTATCCATTTTGGCAAATTATACCAGTAATAATCCAACATAATACAAAAATTTGCATCAGTGTAATAAATTATTGGCTTGTTGAAATTTCTATATACAGCCATTTGTGCTCCACCGGGAAAAAACAGATAATCACATTTAGACACAAGCTTCATGTCTATTGTATTTGCACTTAATCTATAATAATATTTATTATGGTCTTTCAATACATTTTTTCCAAAACGAAGTTTTATTAAACCCTTTAAGACCTTATGTTTAAATGTATCCGCATTATAAGGAATCCAAACAACTTTGTAACCTGCATTTTCTATGCCTTCTCTGATTCTATATATAGTTCCACTCCAAGCTTTTTTATCCTCAAAAGGATTTGCCTGTGAAACATAACCTATTGTTTTCATTTTTGTTTATTATTTATATCTATTATTCTATGAAAAATCATTGATTTCTTAGGTATAAATCATTGAATTTAGAATTACTTTCCGATGAATTATAAATGAAAATTCATAAAGCTTTATTAATTAATAAAGACAATAAATGTATATAAGAATGGAGTAAAATATATGTAAATCATATCAGATGTATAAACATTTCCCCCGCATACATTTTACATAGTTATTTTACTTGCTATCGTTATAATCACATAAATTATCTTTACATATCTAGAGCATTATCACCTTACTGTAACCTTATCACGTTTTTGCTCATTTTAGTCGATTTTCAACATATAATGAATGTTAATTTTTTGTCATCCAAAATTTGGATATTAACATTGTTAACGTTTTTTTACTCGCTTTTTTAGGCATGTTTTCGCATAAAAGTGACAACCTTGCCTATAAGGTTGCAGTGGTATACGCCTCATCATCACGCATTATCTTATATCATTTATTATCAACGACTTACACCAGATAATGGTTCCGAAATTACGACAAAACAGGCATTAGGGTGTGATAGGGTGGTAAGTAGGTTTCGTAACTTTTATATAATATTTGTTTTTTGTCTCATCCAAAATGGATATTAACACTTATATTCCTCGGGCGCGCGCGTAAGGAGTTTATAGAGAAGGTTACCACCCTATAACAGGGTGAATTAAAAATGAAAAATTAAAAGTGAAAAATGCCTGGCGGAATTTAGAGTGAAAAATCCAAATACTTTGCTGGATCTTTTCGCAAGTACTGCGTTTGCTATTGACTCTAACTCCTAGCTCATCTTAGTGAGCAATAACTACTCTAACTCCCAATGACAATAGCACAGGAAGCCATGTGCCTTTATTGCTTCACGTCTGCTGCAGGACTAACTTCCTTAATTTTTAATTCTTAATTTTTAATTGCGCAAGCCTGCTTCCTTGTTTGCTTTTATATCCGTTATTTACTACAATATAGCACCACTTCGGGTGCTCATAGTTGTCTTTGTTACAGGCAGTGGGTGCCACACCCACGGTTACTGAAGTGTAGCACTTCGGGCTATAAGTTTGTATTAACCTTTGTTCCGGCGGATATGTGCTTTCGAGTCGGGAGTTAAAGGAGTTAAAGAAGTTATCGCCAACAAGTTGGCTAGGAGTTAGAGTCAAATGCTTCGTTGATTCTTTTCATAGCAAGACATTTGGATTTTTCACTCTTCGTTCTTCACTCTTCACTTAAATATGCGGTATTTTAAGCGGATTGAAAATTAGCTACGCTGACCTTCGGTTCTGATAATATCTACCGTCGGATTTTTCGCTATGCTCAACAACTCGTGCAAATCAGCCGGCACAATAGCCTTGTAGAGCTTCTCCTTTGTGTCTTTATTTATAAATTTCCTATCTTTTAAAAACTTTTTGTCCCCGTGGGGACAATTTTATTAATGCTGCAAAATGTTGTTATATATTTGTGGCCATCGCAGACAGTCTGCGTGGCAAAAAACTAAATCTAAAAGAATAATATGCAATCTACTATCTTCAAAAACATGTACAGCCAGGAATGCCGGAGCATTGAATGGCAAGAGATATTTAACATCGTTACCACAGGCACACTGGCAGAGAACACCGAGAAATACAGATACTATAAAAGCTGCAAACTGGAGGATGACGCCCAGAAGATAAAGAAACATATGCCGGCATTTACGCCTGCCGTGATATGCGACGGCGGCAGAAGGCCGGAGAACTTTGTTTGTCTGACAGGCGTGGGTATGTGCGACTTTGACCATGTGGCAGACGTAGAGAGCGCCAGAAAGACGCTGACTGACGACGGACATGCCATGATGGTGTATAAGACGATATCGGGCAACGGACTGAGGGTGCTGTTCAGATATGAGGTGAAGGGCACCAGACTGACCGACAAAATGACCGCCAACGAGATGAGCACCATATACGGCGCAGCATTCAGGACGGGCAACGAATACTTCGCACGCCTGCTGGGATGCGAGGCCGACGGACAGTGTAAGAACCTTGGACGGCTGTCGGTGATATGTCATGACGCAGAGGCGGCGCTGAACACTAGCAGCGTGCCTATAGCGATTGAGCTGGCCGAAAAGAAGGCTGCCGCAAAGAAGGGCACCGACAGAAAGTATCACACTACGCTTGAGCGTGCCGTGAGGGCTGTAGGGAAGCAGCTGGAACGCGAGGGCGTGAGATACTGCAAGGGTTCATACAACAGATATGTGTCGAAGGCGGGTTATTATCTCAACAGACTCGGCGTGAACGAGGACGAAGCCACGCAATGGGCTGTGGAGCGCTTCAGCGACTATGACAGCACAAGCGTGAGGGCGATAATGAAGTCGTGCTTTGCCCACACTGCCGAACACGCCTCGATGAGGGTGCAGAAGATTGAGAAAAGCGATGCCAACGACCGCGCCAAGGGCGTGGACATAACTGCTATCGAGAAGTTTCTGGATGAGCACGCAGCGTTCAGGTTTAACGTGATTACACGCAAGACCGAATATAAGACAGAAGGCAGCGACAGATGGCTGGAAGTAACCGACAGGCTGGAGAACTCGCTGTGGTCGGCCATGAACAAGGCCGGACTGCACGTAAGGAGCATAGACCTGCACAACGTGATTCTGTCTGACTACGTGGCTGAATGGAACCCGTTTAAAGAGTATTTTGACAATCTGCCCGAATGGGACGGCACCACTGACCATATTGGCACGCTGACGGCTATGGTGCACGTCAGGAAGGGCGACTTATGGGATGACACCGAAGACCCGCAGGGCCTGTTTGACATGTGTTTCAGAAAATGGCTCGTGGCCATGGTGGCGTCGCTGCTCGACAAGGAGGTGGTGAACAACGTGATAATGGTGCTGATAGGCCGTCAGGGCATATACAAGACCACGTTTTTCAACTATCTGCTGCCGGAGGAGCTGCGCCCGTATTTTTATACTAAGACCAACAGCGACACGATGACAAAGGACGACAGGCTGTCGCTGGCAGAATATGCTATCATTTGTCTTGAAGAGATCGACTCGATGCGCACGCCGGAACTGAACCAGCTGAAGGCTCTCGTAACGACAAAGACGATAAACGAGAGGGCGGCTTACAGCAGGTATAAGGAGAACAGGGCGCACATAGCCTCGTTCTGCGGCACGGGCAACAACATGCAGTTTCTGACGGATCAGACGGGCAACCGCCGCTGGCTGCCCTTTGAGGCTGACTATATAGACGACCCGCGCACCGTGAGGTATGACTACCAGGGCATATACAGTCAGGCGCTGGCACTATGGCGCAGCGGCATGGCTTACTGGTTTAACGGGTCGGAGATTAACACCATGGCGCGCCACATAAAGTCGTTCGAGGTGCCTAACGTTGAAGAGGAACTGATAGTGACCTACTACAGGCTGCCGCTGGAGAACGAGCCGTATAAGCTGGTGAACGCCACGAATATCATTGAGCATATCAACATCTTCATAAAACGTGCCCTCTCGACCATCAAAGTGGGCGTAGCCATGAAAAAACTTGGCTTTAAACAGAAAACAACCAGTCGGGGACGGATGTATATGGTGGTAGAGAGGGAAAAATAAGAGCCCCTCCAAACCTCCCCCGTGGGGAGGCTTTTGTTTCTCGGTAGTTAGAGTAGTTAAAGAAGTTA
>ERZ779821.222-NODE-222-length-22819-cov-5.08694_pt1 | contig 22819 bp, 34 predicted proteins | sample MGYA00511884_ERZ779821 | MGnify/ENA primary metagenome ERZ779821 (study PRJEB29588, sample SAMEA2152664) | human gut metagenome | biome: human gut; feature: human-associated habitat; material: faeces | place: Denmark | collected 2008/2010 ... | reverse complement strand
CAAGATATTCCCCGACAAGCCCGTAACCGCAAAGCCGGCCGAGACCCGTATGGGCTCCGGTAAAGGCTCTCCCGAGTACTGGGTCGCAGTCGTTAAGCCCGGCAGAGTGCTGTTTGAGATCGCAGGCGTTCCCGAAGAGATCGCGCGCGAGGCTCTGCGCCTTGCCAGCCACAAGCTGCCCTGCAAGACCAAGATAATTGCCAAGGGCGCTGAGTCTGAGAACGGTGGTGAATAAGATGAAGGCAAATGAAATACGTTCCATGTCCGCAGCAGATCTTGAGAAAAAGCTCGTAGAGCTCAAGAAGGATCTTTTCATGCTCCGTATGCAGCATGCCACCAATCATCTCGATAACCCCGTAAAGATTTCCGCTGTACGGCGTGACATTGCACGAGTCAAGACCGTTATCCGCGAGAAAGAACTCGAGCAGTGAGGAGGTAAGTCAGAATGAATAACAGAACAACTTCCCGTAAGACTCGCGTTGGCAAGGTAGTATCCGATAAGATGGATAAGACCGTCGTTGTCATCGTGGAGGATCGCGTCGCACATAAGACCTATAAGAAGATCATCGGCAGAACCTACCGTCTGAAGGCGCATGACGAGAACAATGAATGCGGCATCGGCGATATCGTTCGCGTAATGGAGACCCGTCCTCTGTCCAAGGACAAGAGATGGCGCGTCGTGGAAATCGTAGAGAAGGCTAAGTAAGGAGGCAGCATAATGATACAGCAGGAAAGTTATCTGAAGGTTGCCGACAATACCGGCGCCAAGGAAATCAAGTGCATCCGCGTTCTTGGCGGCTCCAAGCGCAGATACGCAAGCATCGGCGACGTGGTCGTGGCTTCCGTCCGCAAGGCTGCTCCCGGCGGCTCTGTCAAGAAGGGCGACGTCGTCAAGGCGGTTATCGTGCGCACGGCAAAGTCCGTCCGCCGCGCAGACGGCACCTACGTTCGCTTTGACGAGAACGCAGCGGTTCTTATCAACGGAACCGATAAGAACCCCCGCGGCACTCGTATCTTTGGACCCGTCGCTCGTGAGCTGCGCGACAAGGATTACATGAAGATCCTGTCCCTGGCTCCCGAAGTGATTTAAGGAGGGAACAGAGAATGAAAATCAAAACTGGCGATAAAGTTATAGTCCTGTCCGGCAAGGACAAGGGCAAGACCGGCAAGGTCATTTCCGCAGACCCCAAAAACGGCAAGGTCATCGTTGAGGGCGTCAGCATAGCCACCAAGCATCAGAAGCCCAAGAAAAAGGGTCAGGACGGCGGCATCATGAAGGTCGAGACCCCCATGTATGTCAGCAAGGTCCAGCTCGTTTGCCCCAAGTGCGATAAGGGCGTTCGCGTCGGCTACAAGTACGTTGCAGACAAGAAGCTGCGCGTATGCCGCAAGTGCGGCGCAGAAATCTGAGAAAGGAGATAACTTACTATGACAAGAATGAAGAAAAAGTACGTTGAGGAAGTTGCTCCTGCTCTGATGGAGAAGTTCCAGTATAAGTCCGTTATGCAGATCCCCAAGATCGACAAGATAGTCGTGTCTGTAGGCTGCGGCGACTGCAAGGACAACGCCAAGGCACTTGACAACGTTATCAAAGAGATCTCCGCGATCACCGGCCAGCACGCTGTTGCTACCGTAGCACGCAAGTCCGTCGCAAACTTCAAGCTCCGTGAGGGCATGCACGTCGGCGTTAAGGTCACTCTGCGTCAGGATCGTATGTGGGAGTTCCTTGACAGGCTGCTCAACATTGCGCTTCCCCGCGTTCGTGACTTCCGCGGTATCTCCGCAGACGCGTTCGACGGCCGCGGCAACTACAGCATGGGCCTGAAGGAGCAGATCATCTTCCCCGAAATCGATTACGACAAGATCGAGAAGCTGCGCGGCATGAACATTGCGATCACCACCACCGCACAGACCGATGAAGAAGCACGCGAGCTGCTCAGACTCATGGGCGCTCCCTTCGCGAACTAAGGAGGAACTGACAATGGCAAAGAAATCTATGATTCTCAAGCAGCAGGCTCCTGCTAAGTTCTCTACCCGTAGGTACAATCGCTGCAAGATCTGCGGCCGTCCTCATGCTTATCTGCGTGACTACGGTATCTGCCGTATCTGCTTCCGCGAGCTGGCTTACAAGGGACAGATTCCCGGCGTCCGCAAGGCATCCTGGTAATTGGACGCTCCGGACGGGAAAAGCATCGTGTTTTACTCAAAAAAGCTTGCAATATCAAGCGCCTTGCGGTAAAATAATATGATGCCGATTTTGCGGAAAACGAAGTTGAGATACACCGAGAATATCGGTGTATCTCTTCGGCGGTTTTTCAAATATTGCCTCGAAAGGCATTTTTGAGGCGCTTACCCCCGCAGTTTGTGCCCGAGACCCCGGATCCCCGATCAAGATCCGGCCGTCGAGCATTAACTTGAACCGTCGAAAGGCCGCAGCTAATCATGTATTAGTGCGGAACCTCGCGGTCATCACCGAGGGAGCGATCCCCGGTAACTTCTAAAAAAGGAGAAAAGATTATGCAGATCACAGACCCCATTGCAGATATGCTGACCCGCATCAGAAACGCCGGTGTAGCGAAGCATGAAACTGTCGATGTCCCCGCATCGAAGATGAAGAAGGCAATTGCTGAGATCCTTCTGAACGAAGGCTACATCAAGAGCTTCCAGATCATCGATGACGGCACCCAGGGCATCATCCGCATCACACTCAAGTATCTCCCCGGCAAGGAGAAGGCCATCCAGGGTCTTCGCCGTGTCTCTAAGCCCGGCCTGCGCGTTTACGCCGGTGCAGACGAGCTGCCCAAGGTCCTCAAGGGCCTCGGTATCGCAATCGTATCCACTTCCAAGGGCGTCATGACCGACAAGGCTGCTCGCGCAGCTCACATCGGCGGCGAGGTCCTGGCATTCGTATGGTAAGGAGGAAGGCTAACTATGTCAAGAATCGGTAGAGCTCCCATTACCGTCCCTGCAGGAGTGGAAGTTAAGGTTGACGGTCAGCACGTTTTCGTCAAGGGCCCCAAGGGCGCACTTGAGATGAACGCAGCACCCACTATGAAAGTCGAAGTCGAAGCAGGCGTCGTTCACGTCACCCGTCCCAACGACGAGAAGATGAACAGATCCCTCCACGGCCTGACCCGTACCCTCATCAACAACATGGTCATCGGCGTATCCGAAGGATTCTCCAAGACCCTTGAGGTAAACGGCGTCGGCTACCGTGCAGCTAAGGAAGGCAAGAATCTGGTCCTGCACGTTGGTTACTCGCACCAGATCATCATGCCCGAGACGGAGGACATCCAGATCGAGGTCCCCAACCCCAACCAGATCATCATCAAGGGTATCGACAAGCAGAAGGTCGGCCAGTTTGCAGCAGAAGTTCGTGGCAAGCGTCCTCCCGAGCCGTACAAGGGCAAGGGCATCAAGTATGACTACGAAGTTATCCGCCGCAAAGAAGGCAAGACCGGCGCTAAGTAATAGGAGGTGTGCCTGAATGATTAAAAGACCTGATACAAGAGCGCAGCGCATCAAGCGCCACGCAAGAGTACGCGGCAAGATCTCCGGCACCGCCGAAAGACCTCGTCTGAGCGTATTCCGCAGCGAGAATCACATTTATGCCCAGATCATCGACGATGTGGCCGGCACGACTCTCGTGTCCGCCTCCACCGTTGAAAAGGGCTTTGAAGGCAGCGGCGGCAACGTCGAGGCCGCAAAGAAGATCGGCGCGACTGTCGCCGAGCGCGCACTGGCAAAGGGAATCGAGAACGTCGTGTTCGACCGCGGCGGCTACATTTTCCACGGCCGTGTGGCAGCACTTGCAGAGGGCGCCCGCGAGGGCGGCCTGAAGTTCTAAGGGGAGGAGGAAAACTATTATGGCATACAATAATGACAGAAGAGATCGCCGCAGAGACGAGGAAGCATCCGAGTTTGTTGAAAAGGTAGTTTCCCTCAACCGCGTCAGCAAGACCGTCAAGGGCGGCCGTGTTATGAAGTTCTCCGCACTTTGCGTCGTCGGCGACGGCAAGGGACGCGTAGGCTACGGCCTGGGCAAGGCGAACGAGGTTTCCGAGGCTATCCGCAAGGGTCTTGAGGATGCAAAGAAGAACATCGTTACCGTTACCCTCCAGGGCACGACCATCCCCCACGAGATCATCGGCGCTTTCGGTGCAGGCCGCGTCCTGCTCAAGCCCGCGGCACCCGGTACCGGCGTTATCGCCGGCGGCGCTGTCCGTGCAGTCGTTGAGGCAGCCGGCATCAAGGACATCCGTACCAAATGCCTGCGCACCAACAATCCCGCAAACGTCGTTGCTGCAACCATGCAGGGTCTTATGTCTCTGCGCGACGCAGCTCAGGTAGCTGCCGTCCGCGGCAAGACTCCTGAAGAAGTTCAGGCTTAAGGAGGACTTGAAATGGCTAATCTCAGAATTAAGCTCGTCAAGAGCCTGAACGGTCGCCTCGATAAGCATATCGCGACCGCAAACTCCCTCGGACTGCACAAGATCGGAAACGAGACCGTCCAGCCCGACAACCCCCAGACCAGGGGCAAGATCGCCAAGATCGGCTATCTCCTCCAGGTAACTGAAGAATAAGGAGGAAAAGCATAATGTATATTCATGAACTTTCTCCCGTAGCCGGCTCCACCCACGTTGACAAGCGCAAGGGCAGAGGCCATGCGACCGGCAACGGCAAGACCGCAGGCCGTGGCCACAAGGGCCAGAAGGCACGCTCCGGCGGCGGTGTCCGTATCGGCTTCGAGGGCGGCCAGATGCCTCTGGCACGCCGTATCCCCAAGAGAGGCTTCAACAATATCTTTGCAAAGCCCCTTGAGGCGATCAACGTTTCCGAGCTCGACAGATTCGACGACGGTGCAGTTGTCGATGCAAAGGCTCTTCTTGACGCAGGCGTGCTTTCCAAGTGCCGCTACGGCGTCAAGATCCTCGGCAACGGCGAGATAAGCAAGAAACTTACTGTTAAGGCTTCCGCTTTTTCTGAAACCGCAAAAGAGAAAATTGAGGCGGCAGGCGGAAAGGCCGAGGTGATCTAAGTGCTGCAGACAATGCGTAACGCATGGAAGATCGATGACCTGCGTCATAAGATACTCTTTACGCTCGTCATCATCCTCCTTTACCGCCTCGGTAATGCCGTTCCCGTTCCTTACGTCAACATCGACGCTCTCAACAGCTATTTTGCTCAGATGCAGAACACCGTTCTCGGTCTTCTGAACGTAATGAGCGGCGGCGCGTTTTCAAACGCAACGATCTTCGCGCTTTCCATTCAGCCCTACATCAACGCATCCATCATCATTCAGCTTCTGTGCATCGCGATCCCCGCGCTTGAGCGTATGAGCAAGGAAGAGGGCGAGGAGGGCAAGAAGAAGATCGCCTCCATCACTCGTTACACCACCGTAGCGATCGGCCTTATCCAGGGCTTCGCTTACTACTACATGATAATGAGATCCGGCTTCCTGACCGCCGACGGTCAGGGCGTATGGGCGGCGATCGTCATCATCCTGACCTTCACCTCCGGCTCGGCTCTTATCATGTGGCTCGGCGAGCAGATCACGGAATTCGGTATCGGCAACGGCATTTCCATCATCCTGTTTGCAAGTATCGTTTCCCGCTTCCCGCCGTCCCTGTATCAGATGATCACCAACACCGTAAACGGTACCGTGGCATGGTGGATCAATGTCCTCCTGCTCCTCGGCGCACTTGCGATGATCGTCCTGATCGTCCTGATAAACGACTCCGAGCGCCGCATCCCCGTCCAGTACGCAAAGCGTGTTGTCGGACGCAAGATGTACGGCGGTCAGAGCACCCACCTTCCCATGAAGGTCAACATGTCCGGCGTTCTGCCCATCATCTTCGCTCAGTCGATAGCGACCCTGCCCGCGACCATTGCGGCATTCACCGGCCACTCCGACAGCGCATGGGCAAGCACGACCAGCATCCCCTATGCGATCATCTACTTCCCGCTGATCATCTTCTTCGCGTACTTCTACTCCACCATCCAGTTCAACCCCGTGGAGGTAGCAAACAATCTGAAGAAGAACGGCGGCTACATCCCCGGCTTCCGTCCGGGCAAGCCGACCAGCGAGTTCATCAAGAAGGTGCTCAACAAGATCACCCTGTTCGGCGCGATCTACCTGGGCATTATCGCAATAGTTCCCATCCTTATCAGCCACTTCAGCACCTCCGCTTCCCTCAGCGGCATCTCCCTGGGCGGCACCTCGATAATCATCGTTGTCGGTGTTGCGCTTGAGACCGTCCGCGCACTTGAGGCACAGATGCTGATGCGTAACTACAAGGGCTTCCTTAGCTAAAAGAAGGTGCAGTGATATGAAGCTTATACTTTTAGGAGCTCCCGGCGCCGGTAAAGGCACTCAGGCCGAGATACTCAGCCGTATGCTCTCTATCCCCACCATTTCCACCGGCAACATTCTCCGTGCGGCCATGAAAAACGGCACGCCCGTTGGCTTGCAGGCTAAGGCGTATGTGGAAAGCGGCAAGCTCGTTCCCGACGATGTCATCATCGGCATCGTCAACGAGCGCCTCGCCGAGCCAGACTGCAAAAACGGCTATATCCTCGACGGTATGCCGAGAACCATCCCCCAGGCCGAAGCGCTCGAGCAGGCCGGTATCGATATCGACTGTGCGCTGTCTATCGAGATAGCGGACGAGACGATAATCGACCGCATGTCCGGACGCAGGACCTGCAAGGATTGCAGCCAGACCTTCCACATCGTGTCCAATCCTCCGAAGGTGGAGGGCAGGTGCGATTTTTGCGGCGGCGAGCTGACCATCCGCAAGGATGACGCTCCCGAGACCGTCAGGGCCCGCCTTGCCACATATCATAAGGAGACCGAGCCCCTCAAGGCTTTCTATGCAAGCCGCGGCAAGCTCAAGAGCGTTGACAATCAGCCGACCATCGAGGCTACGACTGAGGTTATCAAGGCAGCCTTAGGAATCTGAGCTATGTCGAGAGATCCAATCATAATCAAAACACCTCACGAGATCGAGATCATGCGCAAGGCGGGAGCAATCACCGCCGGCGCACGGTCCGTTGCACGGGCCGCGATAGCCGGCGGTTTGACCACAAGGCAGGTAAACCGCGAGGTAAACGACTTTATCATCAAGTCGCGCGCCATCCCGACCTTCAAGGGCTACGGCGGCTTCCCGGCAAGCACCTGCATCTCCATTAACGAAGAGGTCATCCACGGTATCCCCGGAAAGCGCGTCATTCACAACGGCGATATAGTCTCCATTGATGTCGGCGCGACCTTCGGCGGCTTTGTGGGCGACTGCGCGGGCACCTACCCCTGCGGTGAGGTCTCGGAGCAGGCGAAAAAACTCATTGAGGTCACACGTCAGTGCTTTTATGAGGGGCTGAAGTTCGCAAGAGAGGGGTATCGCATCGACGATATCGGCTCGGCGATACAGGAATATGCCGAATCACACGGCTTCGGCGTTGTGCGCGACTATGTCGGACACGGCGTCGGCCGCAATATGCATGAGGCTCCCGAGGTCCCGAACTACAGCATAAAAGGCAAAAGGGCGAACCCCCGGCTCGTTGCCGGCATGACGATAGCCATCGAGCCGATGATAACGGCCGGCGGCTACGGCGTTCATGTTCTGGATAACGACTGGACGGTCGTGACCAATGACGGAAGTCTTGCCGCGCATTATGAGAATACGATACTCATAACCGACGGCGAGGCAGAAATACTCACTATGGCAGAGAACATTGACTGACGATTTGTCAAACCGACCAGGAGGAAAATTATTTTGGCTAAAGACGACGTAATCGAACTCGAGGGCACGGTGGTCGAGTCCCTGCCCAACACCATGTTTATGGTCGATATCGGCCAGGGTCACACGATCCTTGCCCATATCTCCGGTAAGCTCAGAATGAACTTTATCAGGATCCTCCCCGGCGATAAGGTCACGGTGCAGATGTCTCCGTACGATCTGACCCGCGGACGTATCACCTGGAGAAGTAAGTAGGAGGTAAAACAAATGAAAGTAAGACCTTCCGTGAAGCCTATGTGCGAAAAGTGCAAGATCATAAAGCGCAAGGGCAAAGTCATGGTAATTTGCGAAAACCCCAAGCATAAGCAGAGACAGGGCTGATAATTAACTTTAGCTCGTCCGACAAAAGTAAGATCCCGCATGGACCGCAAGGCTCCCTCCGGCGGGAATAAGCCAGGCGGATCCGCACAAATGCGGAATAATAATCGAAAGGAATGATCGATCAATATGGCACGTATAGCCGGCGTTGACCTGCCCAAGGACAAGAGAATTGAGATAGGACTCACTTATGTCTACGGTATCGGCAGAACCAGCGCAAACAAAATACTGGCAATGACCGGTATAAATCCCGACACCCGCGTAAAAGACCTCACCGAAGAGGAAGAAGCAAAGCTGCGTGAGTGCATTGACCACCACTACATCGTTGAAGGCGACCTGCGCCGCAGTGTGGCGCTCGACATCAAGCGCCTGACCGAGATCGGCTGCTATCGCGGCCTGCGTCATCGCCGCGGTCTGCCCGTTCGCGGACAGCGCAGCAAGACCAACGCCCGTACCCGCAAGGGTCCGAAACGCACCATCGCAAATAAGAAGAAGTAAGGAGGGATATGAATTATGGCAGCAAACGCAAAGAAAAAAGTCAGAACACGCCGCAGAGAGCGTAAGAACATTGAAAAGGGCCAGGTTCATATCAGCTCTTCCTTCAATAACACCATGGTCACCATCACCGACACCCAGGGCAACGCGATCTCCTGGGCATCTGCCGGCGGCATGGGCTTCCGTGGCAGCAGAAAGTCTACCCCCTTCGCAGCTCAGACCGCAGCGGAAACTGCCGCAAAGGCAGCTATGGAGCATGGTCTGAAGACCGTCGAAGTATTCGTCAAGGGCCCCGGCTCGGGCAGAGAGGCGGCTATCCGCGCTCTGCAGACGGCAGGTCTTGAAGTAACGATGATCAAGGACGTTACCCCCATTCCTCACAATGGCTGCCGTCCTCCGAAGCGTCGTCGTGTCTAATTGAAGGAGGGAAAGACAAATGGCAAGATATACTGAAGCAGTCTGCCGCCTGTGCCGCAGAGAAGGTCAGAAGCTCTTCCTTAAGGGCGACCGCTGCTACACAAAGTGCGCGCTTGAGAACAGATCCTATGCACCCGGCCAGCACGGCCAGGGCCGCAGCAAGAGCTCCGAGTACGGTATGCAGCTTCGTGAGAAGCAGAAGGCAAAGAGATACTACGGCGTTCTTGAGAGTCAGTTCCGCAGCTACTATGAGATGGCAGAGCGCCGTCCCGGCAAGACCGGCGAAAACCTCCTGAGCATCCTCGAGTGCCGCCTGGACAACGTCGTGTACCGCCTCGGCTTTGCAATGAGCCGCGCCGAAGCACGTCAGATGGTCAGCCACGGCCACTTCACCGTAAACGGCCGCAAGGTCAACATCCCCAGCTATCAGGTAAAGCCCGGCATGGTCATTACTCTGAAAGAGAGCAGCCGCGGTCTTGATAAGATCAAGGCCAATGTTGAGGCAAACAGCTCCCGTCCCGCACCCAAGTGGCTTGAGTACGACGCAAACAACATGATCGCAAAGGTCGTCGCAGTGCCCGCACGCGATGACATCGACCTCCCTATCGAGGAGCGCCTCATCGTCGAGTTGTACTCCAAGTAATACAGATACCCTCAATTGGTAAGCTGACAAAACTCAGGGCGCAAATCATGCGCCGAACTTAATAAGGAGGGTTATATTTAATATGATCGAAATAGAAAAGCCGCGTATAGAGTGCATTGAAACTCCGACAGACAGCTCCTATGGCAAGTACATTATCGAGCCGCTGGAGCGCGGCTACGGCACGACACTTGGTAACTCTCTGCGCAGGGTCTTATTGTCCTCACTCCCCGGTACCGCCGCCACCTCGATCAAAATCGCAGGCGTGCAGCATGAGTTTTCGACCATCCCCGGTGTTAAGGAAGATGTGACAGAGATCGTTCTTAACGTTAAGAGCATCATCGCCCGTCTCCACTCCGCCGAACCCAAGACCGTCTACATTGAAGCCGTCGGCGAAGGCATTGTCACCGCAGGCGACATCAAGGCAGACGCCGAGGTCGAGATCCTCAATCCGGAGCAGCCCATAGCCACCCTTGGACCTGACGGTGCGCTCTCCATGGAGCTTACCTTCGATCACGGCAGGGGCTATGTATCTGCGGACAAGAATAAAACGGCCCAAACCGCAATCGGGACCATCCCCGTTGATTCTATCTACACACCCGTCCTGAAGGTCAACTACTCGATCGAGAATACCCGCGTGGGCAATCAGACCGACTTTGACAAGCTGACCATCGAGGTGTGGACGGACAAGACTATCACCGCACGTGATGCGGTGTCTCTCGGTGCAAAGATTCTCTGCGACCACTTCACTCTGTTCACCGACCTGTCCGACGCAGTCGGCAACCGGCCGACCGTCGTCGAAAAGACCGAGACGCAGCGTGATAAGGTCCTCGAAATGACCATCGAGGAGCTCGACCTGTCCGTAAGAAGCTTCAACTGCCTCAAACGAGCAAACATCAACACTGTTGAGGATCTCATCTCCAAGACTCAGGACGAGATGATAAAGGTCCGTAACCTTGGCCGCAAGTCCCTCGAGGAGGTCGAGCACAAGCTCGCCATGATGGGACTGTCTCTCGCGGACGAGGACAACAACTAACTCTAATAAGGAGGAAACACCGAAATGCCCGGAACTAGAAAGCTCGGCAAGACGACCGATCAGCGCATGGCAATGCTCCGTCAGCAGGTAACCGATCTGCTCGATAAGGGCCGCATGGAGACCACTGTCACCCGCGCAAAGGAGATCGCTCCCATGACCGAGAAAATGATAAGCCTCGGCAAGAAAAAGGATCTGGCCGCATACCGTCAGGCACTGGCCTTCATCACCCGTGAGGACGTTGCAAAGAAGACCTTTGACGAGCTGAGCGTCAAGTACGCCGACCGCAACGGCGGCTACACCCCCATCCCCCGCACCGGACCCCGCCGCGGCGACGCAGCCGAGATGGCAGTCATCGAGCTGGTCTGATCAGCATATAAACAAAGTAAAAGCACCCCGTTTTTCGGGGTGCTTTCAGCGTTAGAGGATTAATTATGCATGACGATCTGACGAAACAGGATATTGCAAAAATGCAGGCGGAGCTTGACCACCGCAGGCTGGAGCTCATGCCGGAGCTTCTGGAGGATGTCAAGCGCACCCGCGCCTTCGGCGATCTGAGCGAAAACTTCGAGTATAAGGAGGCAAAGCGCGCGAAAAACCGCAACGCAAGCCGCATCCGTTATCTCGAAAGCATGATAAAGTCGGCGCATATAATCGACTCCGACTCCGCCGACGACGAAGTCGGGCTGTACGACAAGGTCGAGATATATATTCCGGAGGATGACGAGACGAATGTTATTCAGGTTGTGACTACCATCCGCACAGATCCATTAAAGGGGCTTATAAGCCGCGAATCGCCCTTCGGAAAGGCAGTGCTCGGCAAAAAGGCCGGCGATCATATCATGGTGTACGTTAATGACAGCTACAGCTATGAGGCGGTAATAAAAAGCATCACAAAGGCCGAGGACGACGGCTCGGCGCCGATACTGCAATATTGAAAAAAAGCACCCCGACGGGTGCTTTTTTTCAATCAAAACTTCTCCGGATACAGCACCTGCGCTATGGCCTCGACAGCGGGCACGACGCGCATACCGGGCATAGCGTCCTCGAGCGAAAGGCGCACGAAGCGCTCGTTTTTCACGCAGTCGAGCTGCGAAAGCTGCGGGTCTGCCTTCAAGGCGGCAACCTTGTCATCGTAGCTCGAGCCCTCATAGTCATGGATGACGATGCACCACGGGTCGGCAACGACAACGGCCGATGCCTCGACCGCGTCCCATGCCTTGCTTATCTCGCCGAACGCGTTTGCCCCCCCCGCGGCGGTGATGCACGCGGCTTCTATGTTTGACGTTCCGGCGGTGTAGAGCTTATCGCCTATGAAGCTGTCGAGCACGAAAACGCTTTTGGGCTCCGTTATCTCTCCGAGCTTATCGCTTACGGCCTCAAGTCGTGTGCACTGCTCGCTTACGAGCTCCTCAATGTTATCGACAAGGAACACCTTACCGAGGTCGCGCAGCTCCTGCCACACCGCCTCAATCGTCTCAGCCTCGCTGACGTACACCGTAATGCCCGCCTTTTCAAGCTGAGCTACCGTCAGCTCGTCGCTGAATATCCACGAGCTTGCATACAGAAAGTCACAGCCGCTGTCTATTATCTGCTGCGCCGTGGGATAGCCGACGCTGAGCGTGGGAATGGCGTCGACCGCGTCGGCGTATTCGGGTAAGGCACCCAGCGAGTGGTTTTCCATGCACTTGCCGATGACCTTATCCTCAAGACCGAGCGCGCAGAATACCTCCGTGCAGTTGGGACCTGCCGTCACTACCTTCTGCGGAAGCACGGTGACGGTGCTGTGCTTGCCGTGATTCTGGAAGCTTACTGGCGCGTAGCTGCTCTCAGGTGTCGGCTCTGCCGTGGGCTGAGCGCTCGGCGCGGGCTCGTCACCCTTGCAGGCGCACAGCGAAAATGCCATAACAAGGCACAGTATAAATGCAATTATCCTCTTCATGCCTTTCTCCTTCTTCGAGAAATGAATGTTCTCGGATTATACCACTATACAATTGGCAATTCAACGGGTTTTTGTTAATAAAAAAGGCATTGAGGATGGGAATAAAGTGTGGTAATATGTATATTTGTCGAAATGTACCTTACGGAGGCATTGATATATGGATGAAAACACTGTTTTAGACGAAATACCGGCTGAGGAAACGCCTCGGACGGAGAAAAAAAGCCAAAAAGGCAGACATTCCAAACCTAAGAGGAACAAAAAGAAAAACGGCGGCAAAAAGGGGCTTACCATAGCGCTGTGCATGATCCTTGCGCTCACTGCGATAGCTGCGGTGTTCGTGTTTGTCGTTTACGGCGGACGGCACATGTACCTCAGGGTCGAGCTCGGCGGAGGAGCGCCGGAGGCCTCGGCGTTTATGAAAAACGGCGCGGAGGCGAGCTATGTCGGCGACGTGAACGTCAGTGAAACTAAAGAGGGCACATATATATTGAAGGTCAAAAGCGGCGGCAAGGTGCGCCCGGAGCTTCTCATTGTGCGCGATACAAAGGCTCCTGCGACCGACACCACGGAGATAAGCATAACCATTGACGACAAAGCTCTCGACGCAAAGGAAGCGCTCGGCGACGTCAGGGACGCGTCGGAGTTTACGGCAAAGTGGGTAAACGAGCCGAGCTACGGCGAGGCGGGGACCTACGATTGCAGCATAAAGCTCGAGGACGCCTGCGGCAACAGCCGCACGGCAAAGCTCACGGTCAAGGTGCTCGGCCTTGTGGACGTTCTGGAGCACGAGGCCGGGCGGCCCAGACCGCAGCTCAAGGACTTCATGGTCGTTGAGCGCGATGACGCAAAGTTTGTCACGGATCTTGACGAGATAGCATGGGACAAGCTCGGCGACTATGAGGTCAAGGTCGGGTTTGACGGCAAGACCTATACCTCGACCCTGCGCATCGTTGACACCACAGCGCCCGCGCCCGATATGATCCCCGTGGCCGTGCTCAAGGGCGGCAAGATAGAGGCCAAGGATATTCCACTGAGCGACGGCGACGCGAGCGAGGTAAGCTATGAGTTTACCTCCGAGCCGATACTCTCCAAGGTCGGAACCGTGTCCTGCGGCATAAAGGCGACAGACGCTGTCGGAAACAGCAGCGATATAAGAGCCAAGATCATCGTCTGCGACGCGATAGCGGAGCTTGAGGCCTCGATGGATATGGTCACGGAAAGAGACGTTCTCGCCGCTCTGGGTGAGGAGTATGCCGGATATAAGCTCGAAAGCGCGGCGTTTGAGCGCACGGCTCTCGGCGCGCACGCCATGGTCTTTTCCAAGGGCAGCGACAGGATAACAGTCGGCGTCGTCATAAAGGATACCGTAGCTCCAACGGCTGAGGGTATCGACTGCCAATGCAGCACGGGCTACTACTGCGAGCCGATAAAATTTGTTGACAAGCTGTCCGATATGTCCAGAGTTACGGCAAGGTTCGTAAACGAGCCCGACTGGACCGCAGAGGGCGAGCAGCCTGTGCAGATAGTCCTCACCGACCGCTTCGGAAACGAGACGACGGTGGACGCAAAGGCGGTCATATCGCCCGACAAGACCGCACCTGCTATCTATGCCGCGCAGGACAGATACTGCTACGTCGGAGAGGCCGTTTCCTACTTCAAGGAGGTCTTTGCCGAGGATAACGCCGACCCCGAGCCGACGCTGGATGTCGATAAGTCAAAGGTCGATGCCAAGACCGCCGGAACCTATGATGTTACCTATACGGCGACCGACCATGAGGGCAATACCTCGTCCGTCACGGTGAAATTCACATTCATCGAAAAGAAGATAAGCGATGAAAAGCTCGACGAGGCCGTCGATAAGGTGCTCAAGGAGATACTCACAGACGACATGACCGTTCCCGAGCAGGCAGCCGCGATCTACGACTACTGCTACGGCCATATCATTTACACCGGCACGTCCGACAAGACCGACTGGAAGAGCGAGGCCTACCGCGGCCTGACCGAGGGCGTGGGCGACTGCTTTACATTCTACTCGGCAAGCTATGCGCTTTTGCAGAAGATCGACTGCCAGGTGCTCAGCGTCGAGCGCATGGGCGGCAAAACAGAGCACTTCTGGTGCCTTGTGAACCTCGGCACGGGCTGGTATCACTTCGATACCTGCAACGTCGGCCCGGAGAAGCTGAGATGCTTCATGAAGACCAGCGAGGAGCTTGTGAAATACAGCCAGCAGTACTGGCGCTTTGACACAACACTGTATCCTGCTGTTGAGACCGTTCCCTATTCGATGAACTGATAATGAAAAACGTACTTGAATTTCTGGAAAGCAGCGCGCCGCGCTTTACCGATAAGACCGCGTTTTCCGGCGGGGAGGAGAGCCTGAGCTTTTCCGAGCTTTTGCGCCTCTCCCGCGCCGGAGGCAGCGCGCTTATTGCGCACGGGCTTAAAAAAGAGCCGGTCGCGGTGTTTATGAAAAAAGAGCCGAGGACGATAGCCGCGTTCTTTGCCGTTATCTATGCCGGATGCTTCTATGTTCCGCTGGATGCGTCCATGCCGCTTTACAGGCTGCAAATGATTCTCGGCAAGCTCCTGCCGAGAGCGGTCATCTGCGACGAGGAATCTCGTGAGCTTGCCGAAAGGCTCTCGCCGGAGGGCAGTGTGATAGAGGCCTCCGAGCTGTTTAAGGCTGAGGAAAACGCCGCGGCGCTCGACGCAGTTCGCGCCGAGAGTATCGACACAGACCCTGTGTACATCGTCTTTACCTCCGGCAGCACCGGCGTTCCCAAGGGCGTTACGGGCTGCCACAGGGCGCTTATAGACTACGCAAACGCGCTGTGTCCCGTTATCGGGGCGGATGAGGAAAGCGTATTTGCCATGCAGGTGCCGCTGTATGTCGATGCATGCATGAAGGAGCTGCTGTCGGTCATAAAATGCGGCTCGACGGCCTGTCTCATGCAGCAGAGCATGTTCATGACGCCGATAAAGGCCGTGGAGTTTTTAAATGAGCACAGGGTCAATACGTTATGCTGGGTCGCCTCGGCGCTGACGATAATATCCGGCCTCGGCGCGTTTGAGGATATAAAGCCCCTTTATATGCGCACGGTCTGCTTCGGCAGCGAGGTCTTTCCCGTAAAGCAGCTCAGGCTCTGGAAGGAGGCCTGCCCCGGCGCGAGGTTTATTAACCTCTACGGCCCGACGGAGGCGACGGGCATGTCCTTTTACTTCGTCGTTGACCGCGAGCTGTCTGACGGCGAGCCCATCCCGGTGGGGCGACCGTTTGACAACACCGGCTTTATGCTGCTCCGCGATGACGATACACAGGCTCTCCCCGGAGAGACGGGCGAGATATGCATCCGCGGCACGGCGCTCACGCACGGGTATTTCGACGATCCCGAGCGCACTGCGGCGGCGTTTACGCAAAATCCCTTGAATCCGCACTATCCGGAGCTCATATACCGCACAGGCGACCTCGGAAGGCTCAACGAGCGCGGCGAGCTGGTGTTTGTCTCGCGCAAGGATCAGCAGATAAAAAACATGGGTCACCGCATAGAGCTCGGCGAGATAGAGGCCTGCGCCGACGGCTGCGAGGGTGTTGTACGCTCGTGCTGCCTGTTTGATAAGCAAAAGAGCAAAATATTCATGCTCTACATGGGCCCGGCCGACGAAGGGACGCTCGGCAGATATCTTCGCGGCATGCTCCCGCGGTACATGCTGCCGTCGAAAATAAAACGGCTCGACGCTCTGCCGCTTTTGGAAAACGGCAAGATAGACAGAAATTCATTAAAACTGACGGAGATGTGACTATGGACGAAATACTTGAAATACTCGACGGCCTCGGTCTTGACGCGGATTTTGAAAACTGCACGACGCTTGTTGACGACGGCATACTCGAAAGCCTCGATATCGTCACCATCATCGCGGAGCTGTCCGACGCCTTTGACATCACCATTCCGGCGCGCGATATCGTGCCCGAGAACTTTAACTCCGCCGAAGCCATGCTGGGCATGGTAAACCGCCTGCTCGACGAATAAGCCGTGCTGTTTACGTCCTATGGCTTTATAGCCTTTCTTGCGGCGCTTTTTGCGCTGTATTATGTGATACCCAAGCGCCTTCAGTGGCTGCTGCTTCTCGCTGCGGACGCGGTGTTCTATGCCTGCGCCGGCTGGAAGGGTCTGTGCTTTATGGCGGCGACGGTCGTTGTCTCATGGGCGGCGACGAATCTCATGGGTGCGTCGTTTAAAGAGCAAAAGGCGTTTCTGTCCTCACCTGAGGGCAGGGCGCTCGAGCGGCCCGGGCGCAAGGCGTATAAAAAGCAGTGCGAAAAGCGCCGCAAGCTGATATTTGTGCTCGCGCTTATTGCCGATATCGGCATACTTGCCGCGCTCAAGTACACAAACTTCCTTATAAATAACGTAAATGCGATCTTTTCGGCCGGCATTGCCTCGGTCGACTGGGTGCTGCCGCTCGGCATATCGTTCTACACCTTCCAGACCGTCAGCTACGTCATCGACGTGTACTGGGAGAAGGTCGAGCCGGAGAGGAACATACTGCGCGTTGCGCTGTTCACATCGTTCTTTCCGCTGCTCATACAGGGTCCCATTTCACGCTTCGGCGATCTCAAGGACACGCTTTTTGCCGGGCATAAGGCAGATTTTAAGCAGATATCCTTCGGCCTTCAGCGCATACTGTGGGGCTATTTCAAAAAGCTTGTCATTGCCGACAGGCTGCTTGTCGCCGTGACAGCTCTGTGCGGCGACCCGGAGGCGTACACCGGCGCGTATGTTTTCATCGGCGCTGTTTTGTACGCGGCCGAGCTCTACGCCGACTTCACCGGCGGCATAGATATCACCATCGGTATTGCGCAGGTATTGGGCATAAGCGTAAAGGAAAACTTCATCCGCCCGTACTTTTCGCGCAATATCGCCGAGTATTGGCGGCGCTGGCACATTTCGATGGGCACATGGTTTAAGGATTATATCTTCTATCCGCTGTCCGTCGCGCCGTGGCTTTTGAAGCTCTCAAAAGGCGCACGCAAAAAAATATCCGACGGCTTCGGCAGAAAGCTGCCGGTGTATGTTTCGACGATCGTAACGTGGTTTCTCACCGGCCTGTGGCACGGAGCTGCATGGAACTTCGTTGTGTGGGGACTTCTTAACGCCTTTTTCATCCTGCTTGCCGAGGAGTTCAAGCCCGTGTCGCAGCGCTTTCGCGCAAAGCACGAAAAGCTTGTCTCCGGCTTTGGCTACAGGGTGTTTGAAACGCTCAGAACGTTCCTGCTCGTGTGCTCGCTGCGCGTTCTCGACTGCTACCGCGACGTTGCGGTGTCCTTTTGCGCGATAGGCACGGTGTTTACCGATTTCAACTGGCGCGAGGCGTTTTCCGGAGAGCTTTTGCAGCTGGGGCTGACGGGCGCGGACTATATCGTCGCGTTCTGCGGCGTTGCCGTCATGTTCGCCGTCTCCTGCGTACAGGAAAAGCGAGGCAGTGTGCGTGAGCTGCTGTGGGAAAAGCCTGTTTTGAGCTATGCAGTGTTCTTCATTCTCACCGTCGCAGTGCTCACCTTCGGCGCTTACGGCGTGGGATATGATGCGTCGCAGTTTATCTATAATCAGTTCTGAGGCAAAAATGAGCGGAAAAAGAAATAAAAAACTGCATATTATCTGCCTTTGCACATTTGCTGTGCTGCTTTGCGCTGCCGTTTGGCTATTAGGTAAGATATGCCAGCCAAAGTACATGTCCGGTGTGTTAGAGGGCGCGATGACGCGGGAGTATTACGATGAAAAAAACTCCCACGACGTCATATTCATCGGCGACTGCGAGGTCTATGAGAACTTCTCACCCGTCACCATGTGGGAGGAGAAAGGCATAACGAGCTATATTCGCGGCTCGGCGCAGCAGCTTATATGGCAGTCGTACTATCTGCTGGAGGAGGTCTTTGAGCGCGAAAGCCCGAGAATCGTTGTGTACAACGTACAGTCTATGAAGTACGACACGCCGCAGAGCGAGGCGTACAACCGCATGACCATAGACGGTATGCCCTTATCGCAGCATAAGATAGACGCAATAAAGGCCTCCATGACCGAGGATGAGGACATGATAAGCTATCTTATACCGTTTCTGCGCTATCACTCGCGCTGGCCGGAGCTGACGGCAGAGGATCTTGAGTACGCCTTCCGCCGCGAGCCCGTGACGGTAGCGGGCTATCTCATGCGCGCGGACGTCGAACCGATGACAAAGCTGCCCACGGCGCCTGTCCTGGACAATTACACAATAGGCGACACATGCTGGGAATACCTTGACAAAATGCAGAAGCTGTGCGATGCTAACGGGGCAGCTCTTGTGCTTATAAAATCGCCGAGCCTGTGGCCGCACTGGTACGAGCAGTGGGATGAGCAGATAAGCGCCTACGCCGCCGGGCACGGCCTTGATTATATCAATCTTTTGAATGCTTCAGATGAGATCGGCATAGATATGCAGACCGACACATACGACGCAGGGCTGCATCTGAATATCTACGGCGCGGAAAAGCTCTCGCGCTATTTTGCAGATATTCTCGCAGATACTTATGGAGTGCCGGACAGGCGGGGCGATGAAACGATCTCCGCCGACTGGGAGAAAAAGAGCGAGGCATATTACGAGCTCCTTGCCGCGCAGAAGGCGGAGCTTGAGGAATACGGATATCTTAAAAGCTGGACACTGGGGGACGAAAAATGAAAAGAATAATTACTGTCATCCTTGCCGTCATGTGCGCTCTCGCGCTCTGCGCCTGCTCAGATAACGGCGACGGTACGAAAGCACAAACCAAGACCGAATACAAGCCCGATTACGGCGAGCTGTACTATGCCTCGGGTGATGTCAAATTCGGCATCCTCGATGCGGCTGATGAGGTTCTTTCCGCCCTCGGCGAGCCTGTCAGCACCTTCGAGTCGAACAGCTGCGCATATCAGGGTAAGGACAAGTTTTATTACTACGACGGCTTTGAGATTCTGGTAAATGACGTTGACGGAACAGAGCGCGTCACCGGCATAACACTTGCCGACGATACCGTTTCAAATCCGCAGGGCGTAAAGATCGGCATGAAGGGCGACGAGGCGCTCAAGCTCATGGACGGCCTTGAGTACACGCAGTCGGGCGACACATATAAGTTCACCGTCGGCTCGACCCTGTTCAGACTCCAGGTCGGCGCAGACGGCACTGTAAAGGCAGCCGAATACTCGGTCGCCGCAAACGATAATTGAGGTGCGCCATGGCTGAGTACAAGAAGATGAAGCTGGAAGATGTCTTTGCCGATATAGAAAGAATAATGGGCTCGGAGCTTTCCGATGATGAAAAAAGCATGACGCTGCGCAAAAAGGGTGCGGCGGCCTACGAGAACGAGGACGATCCCGCTGCGGCCGCGTATTACGACGAGTCGATAGCCCTCGGCCTTATTGAGTCAGAGATGCTGCCGGAGGTGCTTTTCCGCTGCGGCGTGAGCTTTGCAAAGCTCGATGAGAAAAAATCCTTTGACTTTTTAAAGCGTGCGGCGGAGCTCGGCCACGTCAAGGCGATGCTCAACCTTGCCGTGTGCTATCAGAAGGGCGCGGGTGCGTCCAAGAACGAAAAGGAGTGCTACAAATGGGCGCTCGCGGCGGCGGACGCGGGCGATATCGAGGCGATGTATATCTGTGCGCTGTGCTCCGAGCAGGGCTTCGGCACGAGGAAAAACCCGGAGGAGGCCTTTGCCCGCTTCAAGCGTGCTGCCGAGGCCGGAGTGGTCGACGCCATGTACAAAACCGCACTCAACCATGACCGCGGCGAGGGCACATTCCGCAACCCGCAGGCGGCGTTCGAGTGGTTCAAAAACGCTGCCGAGATGGGGCATCCCGACGCTCAGCACGACCTTGCCGTGTGCTACGCAAACGGAGAGGGCACGCCGGCCGATCCCGCGGAGGCCTTCCGCTGGATGAAGCTCTCGGCGGAAAACGGCAGTGTCGACGCCATGCGTCTTGCCGGCGGCTGCTATTATAACGGCTTCGGCGTTAAGGAAAACCCGAAAAAGGCCTTTGAAATGTTCAAAAAAGCCGCCGAACGCGGCGACGTTGACTGCATGCGCATGACCGGCGACTGCTATGCTCTCGGCTCGGGTGTCAGGCAGGATAAGGACGAGGCAATGCGCTGGTACCGCATGGCCGCCGAGCACGGCGACATGGATTCACGCGAAATGATGGAAGAGTATTGAAGAACATAAAAAACCCGGCAGGCTCTCACCTGCCGGGTTTTCATATTGGCTTATGCGAGACTACATTGCCTGCGTCGGGTATTGCGTATGCTCCAATGCCCGAAGAGCCGAGCGCACTCATAAGACCTATCATTACAATCGCAATGACCGCGAATAATGTTAGCGCTATGACCGCGATTATAAAGCCCGTGCGTATATTCGCCTTTGCGCGGCGTATCTCCTCGTCCTCTTCACGCTTGTTCTTCTTCATGCTCTCACCTCCGATGTTTATATCTCTATTCTACATAGGAGATTTCTTTTGTCAACAAACTGCCTGTTAACATTGACAAAGCAAGGGTGAGTGCTTATAATAAGAACAAATGTTGCGCAACACATGTTGCGCAGATGCAAGGAGTGATATCATTGCCCCCTAAAGTTAAGTTTTCACGCGAGGAGATCATTGCCGCTGCGCTGGATATAGTGCGCGAGGGCGGAATGACGGCGCTCACGGCGCGCAGCCTGGCAGCGCGTCTGGGATCGTCGGCAAAGCCGGTGTTCGGCCTTTTCGAGAATATGCAGGAGGTGCAGAACGAGGTCATGCTTGCCGCCAATGCCGAGTATCAGAAGTTTCTGTACACGGAGATGATGCGCGGCATATATAAGCCGTATAAGGCCAGCGGCATGGCATACATAGCTTTTGCGCGAAAGGAAAAAGAGCTGTTCAAGCTCCTTTTCATGCGCGACAGGTCGGATGAACACAGCGACACGAGAGATGAGAGTATTGCAGATATAATTGCGCTCATCTCGCGCAACACGGGACTGAGCGAGGAGGAGGCGCGCCTGTTCCATCTCGAGATGTGGATATTTGTTCACGGTATCGCAACGATGATCGTGACGAACTATCTCGACTGGGAAGAGGAGTATATAAGCCGCGCGCTGACCGACGCTTATGAGGGACTGAGAACACGCTGGTGCGGGGAGGCAAAAGGATGGATGCAATAAAAATAACGGGGCTTACGAAAAAATATAAGGATGTCACTGCCGTCGACGGGCTTGAGCTCAGCGTCCGGCATGGCGAGCTGTTCGCGCTCTTGGGCGTCAACGGCGCGGGCAAAACCACAACGATAAAAATGCTCTCATGCCTGACCGCGCCCACGTCGGGCGAGGCGTATCTCGGCGGAAAAAGCATCGTTTCGCAGCCGAACGAGGTAAAGCGTATCATCGGCGTATCGCCGCAGGAGACGGCTGTCGCGCCGAAGCTTACGGTGAAGGAGAACCTTGAGCTCATGTGCGGCGTGCACGGGATATCGAAGGAAAAAACACGCGAAAGAGTAAATGCGCTGTGTGAGGAGTTCGAGCTTCATGAGGTCATGAGCCGCAAGGCCGGCAAGCTGTCCGGCGGCTGGCAGCGCAGGCTCAGCATAGCCATGGCGCTCACGGGCGAGCCGGAGATACTGTTTCTCGACGAGCCGACGCTGGGACTTGACGTCATTGCCCGAAGCGAGCTGTGGGACACCGTGCGCGCTCTCAAGGGCAAAAAGACCATAATACTGACAACGCACTATATGGAGGAGGCTGAGGCGCTGTCCGACCGCATAGGCATCATGCGCGGCGGCAGGCTTTTGGCACTCGGCACGGCACAGGAGCTGAAGACACTGACCGGAAAGGACAAATTCGAGGACGCGTTCGTTGCGATAGTAAAGGGGGAGAGAAAGTGAAAATGCTGACCTTTTCCTCGCGCACGGCAAAGGAGATACTGCGCGACCCCGTAAACCTCGGCTTCGGGCTGGGCTTTCCGGTCGTTCTCATCCTGCTGCTGTCGGCAATTCAGGCAAATGTGCCCGTTTCGCTGTTTGAGATAGAAAAGCTCGCGCCGGGCATGACGATATTCGGTCTGTCGTTCATGACGCTTTTCTCCGCGACGCTAATTGCAAAGGACCGCGAGAGCGCGCTTTTGCAGCGGCTTTACACGACGCCG